>ERZ1023619.223-NODE-223-length-14634-cov-84.544756_pt1 | contig 14634 bp, 10 predicted proteins | sample MGYA00380329_ERZ1023619 | MGnify/ENA primary metagenome ERZ1023619 (study PRJEB33179, sample SAMN07448976) | human gut metagenome | biome: Human-gut; feature: Human associated habitat; material: Faeces | host: Homo sapiens | place: India: Bhopal | collected...
GTAGCCTCAGCTAAGCAACTGCAAATATATGAAAATTAAGTTAGAAACAAGCAGATCGCCCGTTTTTTTATTGTTTTTTCAACACCGGAGCACCATTTTCCCAAGAAATAGGTACCCACAAGTGTCTGCTGTCACTCAAGTGCTTTGGGTTCCACATGTCTGCCATGAACACATAGTCAGCACCATGAAACATCTTCTTTTGTGCTGCAGTTTCCACCTTTAAAGGTAGCCATACCATCATAGAAAGGCATATAAATATATAAAACTTTTTCAATATCCGCTAAAAGAAAATGACAAAAAAGTTTGGTGTTTCCAAAAAAATGCATTACCTTTGCCATCATAAAATAAACAACGAAACGACATAAAAATTATGATGACAATCGAAGAATACAGAGCAGCCATCTTGCAGGCTTTGCTCGATACTAAGAACGAGGACGGCACTCCAGCCATTACTCCAAGGGAAGCACAGGAAGCACTCAACGGATTTACCGACGACGAGTTGCAAGACGGACTCCTATGGAATTCGCCCGAAGACGTGGCGTCAATTATCCTTGAGGGATAAATCACGGAAGTTATATTCAGCTACCAACAGATAAGAATAGGAGCAAAGACCCTTTTTACGGGGTCTTTGCTCCTATTCCCATTTATACTTTCTGTTCTTTCCTTTAAAGACAGTCTTCAACAGCCCCGCAATACTTCATTTCTGTTGCAAAAGCAATAAAAAACTAAAGAATGCGACAAAAAACAAAAGAATGTGCAATTTTTCTTTCACAATTCAATTATTATTTGTAAATTTGCAGCCGCATAAAAGGAAAGGGAACTTGCAAATCCCTCTTCAATCAGTTTAAAAAGATAATTTTACCGGTAAAAAAGATATATTAAATAATGAAGATAGAAAACGAAATCATCAGCTCGGTCATCGCTGCGGTGAAGGAGCTTTATGGTCAGGACGTACCTGAGAAGATGGTAGCCCTGCAGAAGACCAAGAGTAATTTCGAAGGTAACCTTACCCTCGTCGTATTCCCATTCCTCAAAATGTCGAAGAAAAAGCCTGAGGATACAGCACAGGAAATCGGCGAATACCTGAAGAAAAACTGCGCTAATGTTATCGCAGACTTCAACGTGGTTAAGGGTTTCCTCAACCTTTCTATCGCTCCTGCCGCTTGGGTAGGACTCTTGAACACCATCAACGCTGACCCTAAGTTTGGTGAGAAGCCAGTTACTGAGAACAGTCCGCTCGTCATGATCGAGTACTCTTCTCCTAACACCAACAAGCCTCTCCACCTCGGTCACGTGCGCAACAACCTCCTCGGCTGGTCTCTGGCCCAGATTATGGAGGCTAACGGCAACAAGGTAATCAAGACAAACATCGTTAACGACCGTGGTATCCACATCTGTAAGTCTATGCTCGCCTGGCTCAAGTGGGGCAATGGCGAAACTCCTGAAACTTCCGGCAAGAAGGGCGACCACCTCATCGGCGACTACTATGTAGCCTTCGACAAGCACTATCGTGAGGAAATCGCAGAGCTCAAGGCTCAGTATATGAAGGAGGGCATGGACGAAGAAGCTGCCACAGAGAAAGCTAAAGTAGAGGCTCCGCTGATCAAGGAGGCTCACGAGATGCTCGTAAAGTGGGAGAACAACGACCCTGAGGTTCGTGCACTCTGGCAGAAGATGAACAACTGGGTTTACGCTGGCTTCGATGAGACTTACAAGATGATGGGTGTAAGTTTCGACAAGATATATTATGAGTCAAATACTTACCTCGAGGGTAAGAAGAAGGTAGAAGAAGGATTAGAGAAGGGTCTCTTCTTCCGCAAGGATGATAACTCTGTTTGGGCAGACCTCACCAACGAGGGCCTCGACCAGAAACTCCTGCTCCGTTCAGACGGCACCTCTGTTTATATGACTCAGGACATCGGTACTGCCGACCTCCGTTTCAAGGACTTCCCTATCGACAAGATGATCTACGTAGTAGGTAACGAGCAGAACTACCACTTCCAGGTGCTCTCTATCCTGCTCGACCGTCTCGGTTTCAAGTGGGGTAAGGACTTGGTTCACTTCTCTTACGGAATGGTAGAGTTGCCTAACGGTAAGATGAAGAGCCGCGAGGGAACCGTAGTAGATGCTGATGACCTGATGGCAGAGATGATTAAGGATGCTCGCCAGACAAGCGATGAGCTCGGCAAGTTCAAGGACATGAGCGAGGAAGAGCGCCAGGAGATTTCACGCATCGTGGGTCTCGGAGCGTTGAAGTACTTCATCCTCAAGGTAGATGCCCGCAAGAACATGCTCTTCAACCCAGAAGAGAGTATCGACTTCAATGGCAACACAGGTCCTTTCATCCAATATACCTATGCTCGTATCCGCAGCATCATGCGCAAGGCAGCAGCTGAGGGCATCGAGATTCCTGCAGAGTTGGGTGCAGATGCTCCTATCAACGAGAAGGAGATCGACCTCATCCAGAAGATGAACGACTTCGCAGCAGCCGTAGCCGATGCCGGCAACAACTACAACCCTGGTGGTATTGCTAACTACTGCTACGAGTTGACCAAGGAGTTCAACCAGTTCTATCACGACTACAGCATCCTGAATGCTGAGAGCGAGGCAGAGAAGATTACCCGTCTGGTTCTTGCAGCCAACGTGGCAAAGATCCTGAAGAACGGTATGTCTCTGCTCGGCATCGAGGTTCCAGAAAGAATGTAATATATACATAAGATATAATAACCTACAATTTAAAAATAAAAAAAATATTGACTATTTGACATAATGAGCATGGCCCTGGAGCTCGACTCCAAGGCGCATGCTCATTTCAGTTTTAGCCAATCCTTTTTGTTTTCCAACCCCAAAAAGAATAAAGATGAATAAAATGCCCGTAAATCCTCCTTCATGGAGAAACGATACCGTTTTGCCTCTGCCCAACGAGGTAAGAGCCAACGCCTGGGCTGTGGATGCCGCCTGTTCCGGCAATCCCGGTCCGATGGAATACCAATGCATCGACCTTCAGACCGGTGCCCAGGTTTTCCATTATGGTCCTATCCACGGCACCAACAACATCGGCGAGTTTCTCGCCATCGTCCACGCCCTCGCCCTGATGCAGCAGAAGGGCATTACCGACAAGGTAATTTATAGCGACAGCGTGAATGCCCAGCTCTGGGTAAGCAAGAAACAATGCAAGACCAAACTGGAGCACACTCCCCAGACCGAACAGCTCTACCAGGTCATCGCCCGAGCCGAAAACTGGCTCCGCACCCACCCCATCAACATACCTATTATAAAATGGGAGACGAAGAAATGGGGCGAGATTCCAGCCGATTTCGGAAGAAAGGGATAAAAAGGACATTTTTATGTGCCTTTCCCGAAATAATGCCCGCAAAAGCTTGCAATTTCAGATATTTTGTTTAATTTTGCAGCTATTATCGTATTAAACATACATAATCGCAAGAATGGAAATAGAAAAAGAAACAATATTATTAATGTCGAAAGGAGACAAGAAAGCATACGAAACGATGTTCCGCAGGTTCTATCCTAAGGTACACCGTTTTGTAGCCATGCTCTTGAAAAACGAAGATGATGCTGATGACGTCAGCCAGCTCATCTTCTTAAAGGTATGGAACAAACGCGAGAAGTTTGCCGATATCCAGGACTTCGATTCCTACCTCTTTATTTTGGCAAAATATACTGTCATCAACTATATTTCCTCCAAGCACATCATCCCAATAGATATTGACAGTCTGCCAGACAGATACGCCAACGAATCTTCGCCACATGACGATGTGGTGGCAAAGGATACCCAGCTGCTCATCGACATGGTGGTAGAAAGCATGCCGCAACAACGCCAGATGATTTATCGCATGAGCCGCGAACAGCATCTCAAGAACGAAGAGATAGCCCAGCGCTTGGGTATTCAGAAGAAAACGGTAGAAAATCATCTTAACCTAGCTCTTAAAGAAATTAAAAAAGCCTTATATTTGATGATTTTGTTACCTTGGCATTGGGTGTAACACCATTGAAACATGTCTTAAAAGTAAATGAAGTTTTTATTATGGCAACAAAGATAAGGGATATCATAGATTATTATAGCGGGCACAATGTGCCGGATGAAATAAAAGAAAGGGTATTAGATAGGATTTCCAATACACAAGACGATAAAGAGGCGAACGAGGCATTTAGAAAATTATGGGACAAGGCTGATTCAGCCTATATGGAAGAAGAAGAAATTTCTGCTGCATACAACCGCCTCTTCGAAACAGAAGAAACAAGAGAAATTGAAAAGAAAAAATCGCTTCGAATCTTCAACTTTGCCAAACTGGCTGCCGTCTTCGTACCGCTGCTGATGCTGATTGTATTCGGCAAGCTCTACGTCCAGATGAACAACCAACTCAAGGATATAAAACTGGCAACCATGCTCCAGGAGCATACCATCAACGAAGAGAGCAAAGTCATCGCCTTGGCAGACGGAACAAAAGTAAGACTCAGCCAGAGTTCCGTACTCCTCTATCCTTCCTCTTTCAAGGGAGCAGAAGAACGCAAGGTTTTCCTGTCGGGAGAGGCATTCTTCGACATCAGGCATGATGATGCCCAGCCGTTCCACGTCAGCACTCCTCATTTCGAGATTACCGACTTGGGCACCTCTTTCACGGTTTCATCTTATTCAAATACAGATGAAGTATCTGCCACACTCAAAACCGGCAAGATAGAACTCCGCATCATAGGTCAGGAAGACAAGGTTTACAGCATGAAACCTAACGACCAGTTAGTATATAATGTAAAGACCAAGGCAGTAAACCTCCGCAAAGTATCGGCCGAAGAAGATGGTACAAGCTGGCGCAACAAGGAGATTGACCTGAACGATGTTACGCTGGCAGAAGCTGGTAAGATTCTGGGTAATGCATACGGAGTGAAATTCACCTTCCGTTCAAAGATTCACCAGAAGACGAAGGTTACAGTTCATTTCAACCGTGGCGAAACCCTCTCGGGAGCCATGTTTGTCTTGAAGAACCTGGTTCCTGGTCTGGAATATGAAGTGAAGAAAGATGAAGTAATCATCAGGTAGGCATATATTATAATAGGTAAACTAAAGGCGCATTATGTAAAAATGATGCGCCTTTTTTCATAAAAGAGTATCTCTGCACGGGATATGAAAACAGAAATAATAACATAAACTGGAAATATCATGATAAAGAATTTGATTTTTGATTTTGGAAAAGTACTCGTAAATTACGAATACTTTGAAACGCTTGACCAGATATTCAAGACCCACGAACAGGCTGAAGAATTCTATCATCTCCTGATAGACGGCAAATGGAATGAGAATATGGATCGCGGAGATTCTTTCGAAGAAACCTTCTGCAAGATGCAGCAGATCATGCCGCAATACAAGAAAGAAATAGCAACCGTAGCCCAGCGCTTTAACGATTTTGTAAGGGGCGAGAAGGAAGGTATGCGTACCTTGCTGACCCAGTTGAAGGCAGAAGGCTATCACCTTTACGGACTTTCCAACTGGTGCACCAAGGTTCACGAAACGATGGCACAATATCCCATCTTCCAACTTCTGGAAGGACAGGTGATTTCTTCAGAAGAGAAAATCATCAAACCCGACAGAGCTATTTATGAAAGAATCTGCCAGAAATACAATCTGAAACCGGAAGAATGCCTTTTTGCTGACGACAGAATAGAGAATGTAGAAGCCGCCCAGCGTTTCGGAATGCAGGCCATCTGCTTTGAGAATGCTGCGCAGTACGAGCGGGAATTGAGAAAAAATCTGTCTGAGGAAAGAACGATGTAAGTTCTGATTATCAAAAGCATTACTGCTATTTCCATACCCAAAGCATTACTTTTTAAAAAAATCAAGGCTCTAAATTAGCAGCAAGAAATGCTAATTTAGAGCCTTCATATTATGTATTTATAATTTCCAAAAGAAGAATTTTATAGGGTGTTTGCGAACACAAGATATTTTTTTCAGAAAAACTTCATTTTAACAGTTTTGTAATTGGGTGTAACTCTCTTTCCCGTTGTCTTCAAGACGTAACAAGCAAATTATTATTAACTTAAAAAGATAAAGTATGAATCTTAAAAGAATCTCTGCGTCATGCTTCTGTTTGCTCCTGGCAGGCCAGATGACCCTTTCGGCTCAGAACGTCAGCTTCAGCTCAAACAAGGTAACGCTTAAGTCAGCTTTTGAGAAGATTGAAAAGGAATCTAAGTACAAGATTGCCTACAACTCCTCACAGTTGGATGCTAACCGTTCGGTTACATTAACCAAGAAAAGTGATGATGTCTTTGGTATGTTGAACCAATTGCTCAAAGGTACTAATTTTACCTATGAGATGGAAGGCAACTACATCGTCATCAAGCCTCAGCAAAAAGCTAAATCTCAGGCTCATGGCAAGAAAATCAAGGTACGTGGTGTAGTGAAAGACGAAACTGGCGAGCCAGTTATCGGCGCTACCGTCATGGAGAAGGGTACCACCACCAATGGTGTTGTAACCGATCTTGACGGCAACTATACCATCGAGATTCCTGCCGACGGTATGTTGGCAGTATCATACATTGGCTGCAAGGACCAGGACATCAAGGTAAATGGTCGCGAAGTAATCAATGTAAACCTGGCAGATGATAATAAGGTATTGAGCGAAGTTGTAGTTGTTGGTTATGGTACTCAGAAGAAAGCTAATTTAACTGGTGCTGTGTCAATGATTACTGCAGATGACATAAACAATCGCCCAGTATCAAATGCAGCTGGCGCATTACAAGGTGCAGATCCTTCTGTAAACTTGACTTTTAATTCAGGAAGCTTGGATTCTGGTTATAGCATTGACATTCGTGGTGTCGCTTCCATTAATGGAGGTAGTCCATTGGTGTTGGCTGATGGCATGGAGGTCAACTTGAGCCAGATAAATCCTAATGACATTGAATCTATCTCAGTTTTGAAAGATGCTTCTGCTTCTGCAATTTATGGTGCCAAAGCCTCTTCTGGTGTTATTTTGATTACTACAAAGAGTGGAAAAGACTCAGAAGGTAAAGCTTCCATATCATATAATGGTCGCGTAGGTTGGAAACAGAATACAACATCAACAGATTTCATTCATACAGGTTATGACCATGTAAATCTTGTCAACCAATTCTATGAGGCTTACCAAGGCAAATTGATGGCAAATTATACAGACAAAGATTTGCAGATGCTTTATGATAGACGTAATGATAAGACCGAAAATCCAGATAGACCATGGACCGTAGTTGGCGATGACGGAAAGTATTATTATTATGGCAACTTTGACTGGTATGATTATTTCTATCGTAAAACAAGACCAGAGCAGGAGCATAATGTTTCTGTGACAGGTGGTAATGATAAGGTTAATTATTTTGCAAGCGGCCGTTTCTTTACACAGGATGGTATCTTTAATATCTACAAAGATAATTATCAGAATGTATCCTTTAGAGGAAAACTGAATGCCAAGTTGTCTAAACATTTGACGTATTCTGTTAATTTCAATTATAACAAAACGGCCTACAAATATGCAGGTTTCTATAATGAGCAGCAGACTATTTCTAGTTTGCAGTCAAACATTTTGTCTTCTTTCGTACCAAGAAATCCTGATGGCTCTGTTGTACAGTATACAAACCAATTGACCTCCAATTCACCTTTGGGCTCTGGCCATGCAGGTTTCCTGACAGCAAACGAGGCGCGCAACTCTCGTGAAAACAAGTACTGGATTGTTGCAAATCAACTTGATTATAAAGTATTTGACGATTTGGTCTTGACGGCTTCATACGCTTATAATAACAGAAATTACATTTATAAGAGAAGAAGCATGCCTTTTGAGTATTCACGCGCAGAGGGAGCAACTTCAACATTTACTTCTGGTACTATAACAGATTACTATCAGGAAGGGCACATGCAGATAGACGACAACAACCTGAATATATATGGTACCTATACTCATATATGGGACAAAAAGCATAACTTTAAGGTTGTAGCAGGTGGTCAATATGAGGATTATAGAACAACAGATTTATCTGTAAAAAAGAATGATCTTCTTTCTAAAGATTTATCTTCTTTCACCGTCGCACAAGGTGAAACTACTGTTGGACATGACATATCTGCATATAGAACCTTAGGATATTTTGCCAGAGTCAATTACGACTATGAAGGTAAATATTTGGCTGAGATTAGCGGCCGATGGGATGGAACTTCTAAGTTTGCGTCAAAAGACCGCTGGGGATTTTTCCCTTCTGCTTCAATTGGTTGGCGAATGAGTTCTGAGAAATTCTGGAATAAGTTATTGCCTGTAGTAAATAATGCTAAGTTCCGTTTCTCTGTAGGTAGTCTTGGAAACCAGCAAGTAAACAACTATGCTTATTTTGACCAGATTTATACAGACAACAAGATGTCTTATACATTTGACGGTTTGAACAAGGCATATTATGCAAGTGTGTCTTCTCCGTTATCTTCATCTTTAACTTGGGAGACAGTTTCTACCTACAACTGGGGTTTGGATTTGGGTTTCTTGGATAGTAAATTAACTTTGACAGCGGATATTTACATCCGTGACACCAAAGACATGCTAACCCATTCTATAACATTACCATCTGTATTTGGAGCAACTACTCCAAAAGAAAACTGTGCAGATTTGAGAACAAATGGATGGGAATTGTATATTGGATGGCAAGATAAATTTAATTTAGCAGGCAAGCCATTCCATTATAATGTATCAGCGACAATCGGAGATTACAAGTCAAAGATTACCAAATTTAACAATCCTGATAAGTTGATTTCTGATTATTATGAAGGAATGACTTTAGGTGAGATTTGGGGCTATAAGGTAGCAGGTCTTTTTGCAACGGATGAAGAAGCAGCAGCTTATCAGGCAAAGATTAACGATAAGGCTGTTAACGGTCGTGTATACAGCTCTAAGAAAGATAACCATTTGATGGCAGGTGATGTAAAATTCATGGATTTGGATGGTGATAATGTTATTTCTGAAGGCTCTGGTACAGTTGCAGACCCAGGAGACAAGAGAATTATTGGTAATAGCTTACCACGCTATTCTTATTCTTTCCGTTTGGGAGCAGATTGGAACGGAATTGATTTTAATGCATTCTTCCAAGGTGTAGGTAAACGCAATTGGTATCCTACAACCTATGCATATGATTTCTGGGGACCATATTCTTTCCCTTCACTGTCATTCATCCACAAGGATTTCACGGATAATGTTTGGAGCGAAGATAACCAGGGAGCTTATTTCCCACGTCCTCGAGGATATGCGTCTTATAGTGGAGGCGCATTGGGTGTTGTTAATGATAGATATTTACAAAATGCTGCTTATTTGCGCTTGAAGAATTTGACTGTAGGTTATACAATTCCTATTAGCAAGAAAATTATCAATTCTTTGAGAGTATATTTTACAGCAGAGAACTTATTCTATTGGTCTCCATTGAAGAAGTACTGCAAGACGGTTGATCCAGAAATGATTTATGCTTCATCATATAATTCTGGTTCGGGAGTTGGTTATAGTTATTCTAAATCATTCTCTTTTGGTCTTGATATAAAATTCTAAATATAAAAAGGTAATAACAATGAAAAAGTTAATAAATATATTGGGGGCTGCTTTACTCATTACAAGCTTAACATCTTGTGATAGTTTGTTGGATATGTCCCCTGAAGACACAATGAGTCCTGAGACCTATTTTAGTTCTACACGAGAATTGAAATTATGGACAGATGGATTTTATAGCCAGTTGGAAGGTGCAGATGACGTGATTGGCATCAATGCGGATGACAATATTGATACCGAGTTAGGTGCTACTTTGCTTGGGCAACGTTCTGCTGCTGATGAAAATGGTTGGAACTGGACACAACTTCGTTCTATAAACTATTATTTACAGCATTCAGATAGATGCAAAGACGAAGTTGGTCGTAAGGAAAATGATGGAGTTGCTTACTTTATGAGAGCATACTTCTATTATGTTAAAGTCAGAAGATATGGAGATGTACCTTGGTATGACCAAGTCTTGAATTCTGACCAAGATGAACTTTTGGCTAAAGCACGTGATGATCGTGAAGTTATTATGGATCATGTCATGGAGGACCTTGACAAGGCAATAAACATGCTTCCGTCAACCAAGAGTGTCTATTACGTAACGAAATGGACAGCATTAGCCCTTAAGACTCGTGCAGCTCTGTATGAGGGAACTTATCGTAAATATCGTAATATGCCTAATGCAGAAAAGTATCTGAATCAAGTAGTTGATGCTGGTGAAAACTTTATCAAGAATAGTGGTTACAAACTTTATACAACAGGTGATACTCCTTATCGCTCCTTGTTTAATAGTTTGGATGCTTGTTCTGATGAAGTCATCTTGGCAAGAAGATATAGTTCTGATGCAAATGTAATGCATGGTGTTCCTTTTGCTATCAAGAATTCTCGCCAAGGTTTTACCAAGCGATTCATGAATCACTATTTAATGGCAGATGGCTCTCGCTATACTGACAAACAAGGCTGGGAAACAGATGACTTTGTAGCAGAAACTAGCAATCGTGACCCTCGTATGGCTCAAACAGTTTTATGCCCAGGTTACATTCAGAAAGGCGCAACAAAGGTGACAGCAAACAACTTAAATGCTCTAACAGGGTATCAACCGATTAAGTATATTGCAGAGTCTAAATATGATGGCGCAAATAAGGCATTTACAGATTGGTCTTTGTTTAGGACAGCCGAAGTGTATTTGAACTATGCTGAAGCTAAGGCAGAGTTAGGTACATTAACACAAAATGACTTGGATGTTTCTATCAATAAAATTCGTGACAGAGCAAGAATGCCACATCTCAACATGAGTGCGGCTAATGCCAATCCAGACCCATTGATGTTGAAATATTATCCTAACGTGACAAGAAGTACCAATACTGGTGTAATCCTGGAGATTCGTCGTGAACGTACTGTTGAAATGCCTTTGGAGGGATTCCGTCTGTGGGATATATTCCGTTGGAAAGAAGGTCAGCAGTTGACAAAACCTTTCTATGGTTGTTATTTCCCATCAGAAGGACAATACGACATGGATAATGATGGAAAGAAAGATCTGTTATTGTACACAACTGATAAGGGTACCTTTAAGGGTACTGCTAAGAAAATTGGCAAGGACTTGGAACTATCTAATGGTACTTCCGGATACATCTATCCATTTAGCCAGATTACTATAACTTGGGATGAGAATAGAGATTATCTTTGGCCAATTCCAGCAAGTGAAAGAGTCTTAACTGGTGGTAAGTTGACACAGAATCCTGGTTGGACGGATAGTACGAATTTTAATTAAACTGATATGGTTAGTGGGCTAGTCCCACTAACCTCTAATATTATAATGAGATGAGAAATATCATTGTTACTTTGGTGAGCATGTTCTTTATATTGAACGTGTCTGCACAAAACAAAGGTTTTGATTTCCTTCAGAAAAAGATGTATGATGGGGGAAAGTCTAATTATGTGATGATTTTTGCACATCGCGGAAATTGGAGAGGCGCACCAGAAAACTCTCTTCAGGCATATAAGCAATGTATAGATGGTGGCATTGATGGTGTGGAGATTGATGTCCATATGACTAAGGATAGTGCCATTGTAATGATGCATGATGATACTGTGGATAGAACTACCACCGGTACGGGATTGGTTTCTGATTATACTTTGGAAGAAATTAAAAAACTGAATTTGAAATCTCCGATAGGTGTTATTACTCGTCAGAAAGTACCAACTCTAGACGAAGTCTTGGAGCTTTGTAAAGGAAAGGTATATATTCAGATTGATAAATGGCAACCTTGTAAGGAGAAAGTCTTAGAAATTATTCATAAGCACAAGATGCTGAAGCAGTGTATCTTCCGTGGTACTTTTAATAGTAAGGTATATGAGGAGAAATATGCTAAACTCTTGAAAGGGTGTATCTTTAGCCCAGTTGTTGTTTGTAATGGCAAAACTGATGACCAAAAGTTGGATGATTATATGAATCATATTAAGACTCCAATTATGAGCTTGTCTTTCAAGAGAGATGACTATCCTATCTTAAATCGTGCGGAAGAAATGAAGAAGCATGGCTATCGTATCTGGTATAACTCACTTTGGGATACTTTTAATGGTGGTCATGATGATGAGATGGCTTTGGATGATCCCGATGGAAGTTATGGTTGGCTTCTAGACAAAGGAGCAAACATCATCTTCTGCGATAACTCATTCTTATTGCTGGATTATTTGAAAAAGAAAGGAAGAAGATAATTTTTTTGCTTCTTTCGTGTAATACGTGTTAAATTTTAACTAACCAAAAATATGAAACAGAAAGTTTTATTATTGCTTTTAGCAATTGTATGCAGTGCAAATATCTTTGCACAAGACAGAGTTAGCAAGATTCGCGCTAAACTCTTGAATCGTGATGAGTCTTCAGTGATTGTGGCTTCACATCGTGGTGACTGGCGTAACTTTCCTGAAAACTCTTTGGAGGCGATAGACAATGCAATCAAAATGGGCGTTGACATTGTCGAGATAGACTTGCAGAGAACCAAGGATGGGGTCTTGATTTTGATGCACGATCCAAAGATTGACCGTACCACAACGGGTAAAGGTACAATTTCCGAGTTGACCTATGATTCTATTGCAAAGACTCACTTGAAGAACGGATGTAATATCCGTACCATCCATAGAGTACCAACTTTGGAAGAGGCACTTGTGCATGCTCGTGGTAAGATTATGCTGAACCTTGACAAGGCAGACAGATATTTCGAGCAGGTTTACGAATTGATGAAAAAGACTGGTACGACAAAGCAGATTATCATGAAAGGAACAAAGTCTGCTGAACAAGTGAAGGAACTTTATGGCTCATATCTGAATGATGTTATCTATATGCCTATTGTAAATTTGGACAAGTCTAATGCAGAGCAGCAACTCAACGAGTTTATGAAGGATATGAATCCTGTGGCTTTTGAATTGTTGTTTAAGAGTGATGAGAATAAACTTCCATTGTCATTGCCAAAGAAAATGAAAGGTAAATCTTTGATTTGGTATAATACCTTATGGGATACTATGGCAGGAGGACATGATGATGATATGTCTTTACAAGACCCTAATAAGGGATATGGTTATCTCATAGATACTTTGGGAGCTAGAATTATACAAACAGATAGACCTCAGTACTTATTGGATTATTTGCGTTCTCGCAACCTTCATGATTAAATGTTATGTGGAAGAAAATCATAGATTATTATAAAATTCCAGAAGCAGCTAAAGAACCGAGTACAGATAGTGCTCGGTTCAAAAAAATACGCCTTATTTCATTCCTTACTGCAACTTTGGGATATGGTATGTATTACGTTTGTCGTTTAAGCATGAATGTAATTCGTAAACCAATGGTTGATGATGGTGTTTTTACAGAAACAGAAATAGGTATCATAGGCTCTTGCTTGTTCTTTACTTATGCTATAGGTAAATTCTGTAATGGTTTTATAGCAGATAGAAGTAATGTGAAAAAGTTGATGTCAACAGGTCTTTTGATTTCAGCTTTGATAAACTTGGCGCTTGGATTCACCAATTCGTTTATCGTGTTCGCAGTACTTTGGGGAATCAATGGATATTTCCAATCTATGGGAGCAGCATCTGGAGTAGTATCCCTATCCCGCTGGTTTGATGCATCAAATCGTGGTACTTATTATGGTTATTGGAGCGCAAGTCATAATTTAGGTGAGGCTATCACTTTCATATCCATTGCTATTCTTGCTACTAATTTTGGGTGGCGATATGGATTGATTGGAGCAGGCTTAATCGGCATTACTTATTTTTTCATTATGCAATGGTTAATGAAAGATACACCTCAGAAGTATGGCTATTTATTAGAGGATGCGACTTCTAAAAAAGAAGAAAAGAACAAGGCAGATTTCAACGCAAGTCAGAAGACCGTCTTATGTAGTCCTGCTATATGGATTCTAGCTTTAGCAAGTGCGTTTATGTATATAAGTAGATATGCTGTAAACAGTTGGGGAGTCTTTTATCTGGAGACGATGAAGGGATATTCTACTCTTGACGCAAGCTTTATTATTTCCATCAGTTCTGTCTGTGGTATTGTAGGAACAGTTGCTTCAGGTTTAATCTCAGACAAATTATTCAAAGGATCTAGAAACATACCGGCTTTGGTCTTTGGCTTGATGAATGTTTTGGCGCTATGTTTATTCTTATTAGTACCAGGTGTTCATTTTTATATTGATGTTATTGCTATGGTATTATTCGGACTAGGAATCGGCGTTCTGATTTGTTTCCTCGGTGGTCTTATGGCCGTAGATTTAGCTCCTAAGAACGCAGCAGGTGCAGCTCTTGGTGTTGTCGGCGTGGCAAGCTACATTGGTGCCGGTATCCAAGACATTATGAGCGGTCTGCTCATCGAGGGCAACAAGCATCTGGTAAATGGCGTAGAGACCTACGACTTTACCTACATCAATTATTTCTGGATTGGTGCAGCTTTGATGTCTGTACTATTGACACTTTTGGTTTGGAATGCGAAACCAAAGACAGTTTAAGAAATAAAACGAAGCTATCATCAAAATACTCTTCACTCTTCACCTTTCGGCCGGAAACCCCTGTGTTTATCGGCATTCCGAGGGGTGAA
>ERZ1023619.226-NODE-226-length-14479-cov-105.166944_pt1 | contig 14479 bp, 9 predicted proteins | sample MGYA00380329_ERZ1023619 | MGnify/ENA primary metagenome ERZ1023619 (study PRJEB33179, sample SAMN07448976) | human gut metagenome | biome: Human-gut; feature: Human associated habitat; material: Faeces | host: Homo sapiens | place: India: Bhopal | collected...
TCGGTGAGGATACTGACGTGAAGGACGAGGCTGCTTTCCGTGCTAAGATTGCAGAGGGCTTGCAGACACAGCTCGTTAACGATTCTGATTATAAGTTCATTCTCGACGTTCGTGAGCACTGCGAGAAGAAGGTAGGTGAATTGCAGTTCCCAGATGCACTCTTGAAGCGTATCATGTTGGCTAACAACAAGGATAAGGGCGAGGAGTTCGTAGAGAAGAACTATGCTGAGAGCATCAAGGAGTTGACATGGCATCTTATCAAGGAGCAGCTCATCAAGGCTCAGGATATCAAGGTTGATGATAATGACCTGATGGAGACAGCTAAGGAGGCAGCTCGTGCTCAGTTCGCTCAGTATGGTATGAACAACATTCCTGAGGAGTACATTGAGAACTATGCTAAGGAAATCCTCAAGAAGGGTGACGCTACAGATGCACTTGTAGATCGCTCTATCGACCGTAAGTTGGCTGCAGCTCTGAAAACAGCTGTAAAACTCAACGAAAAGGAGATTTCTGTAGAAGATTTCAACAAGATGATGCAGGAATAACATTTTTTTGAAAAAAAACTTCAAATAAATACGAGGTTATCGACTTTTTTTATTATCTTTGTTCCACCGAACGAGAAATAAGGGTCGATAACCTCTTTTTTCGTATGGTTTAAGACGTAAAATACTATATAGATATGAACGATTTTAGAAAATATGCAACCAAGCATCTTGGTATGAATGGTATGGTGCTTGATGATGTTATTAAGGCACAGGCTCAGTATATGAACCCTTACATCTTGGAGGAGCGTCAGTTGAACGTTACTCAGATGGATGTATTCTCTCGCTTAATGATGGACCGTATCATCTTCCTGGGTACACAGATTGATGACTACACCGCAAATACATTGCAGGCGCAATTGCTGTATCTGGATTCAGTAGATAGTGGCAAAGATATTTCTATCTATTTGAATAGTCCTGGTGGTAGCGTTACTGCCGGTTTGGGTATTTATGATACCATGCAGTTTATCTCTAGCGATGTAGCTACTATCTGTACAGGTATGGCTGCTTCTATGGCTGCCGTGCTGCTCGTTTCTGGTCAGGAGGGTAAGCGTTCTGCTTTGCCTCATAGCCGTGTCATGATTCACCAGCCATTAGGAGGCGTTCAGGGTCAGGCTTCTGATATTGAGATTGAGGCTCGCGAAATCTTGAAGATGAAGAAGGAATTGTATACTATCATTTCAGACCATTCTCATACTCCTTATGATAAGGTTTATGCTGATAGCGACCGTAACTATTGGATGACAGCTGAAGAAGCCAAGGAATATGGAATGATAGATAATGTGTTGGTTCGTAAATAACGAATTGTTTTAAGTAAATATGCGTATATATAATAAGGTGCGCAAGAAGAGATAATAATTATAATATGCCAAAGAAAGTATGTAGCTTCTGTGGAAGATCAGAAAATGAAGTCAGATTACTCATCACGGGTATCAATGGCTTCATTTGCGAAGATTGTGCTAAGCAGGCTTATGAAATTATACAGTCTACAGGGGTCTTGGCTCCTAAAGCTGGGGAGGGTAAGTTTGTTCTCAAAGAGGTACCAAAGCCTGTAGAGATCAAAAAATACCTGGATGAATATATCATCGGTCAGGATCAGGCTAAGCGCAATTTGGCTGTCGCTGTATATAACCACTACAAGCGTTTGCAGCAGCCAAAGGATGAAGATGGTGTAGAAATCGAAAAGAGTAATATCATCATGGTTGGTAGTACCGGTACAGGTAAAACCTTGTTGGCGCGTACAATAGCCAAGATGTTGGATGTTCCTTTCACCATTGTTGATGCCACTGTATTTACTGAAGCAGGTTATGTGGGTGAAGACGTTGAAAGCATCTTGTCACGTCTGTTGCAGGTTGCTGATTATGATGTGGCTGCAGCAGAAAGGGGAATTGTGTTCATTGATGAGATTGATAAGATAGCCCGCAAGAGCGATAATCCTTCTATCACGCGTGATGTGAGTGGCGAAGGTGTACAGCAGGGATTGTTGAAACTCTTGGAAGGTACCATGGTTAATGTTCCGCCTAAGGGTGGACGCAAGCATCCTGATCAGGATTATATCCATGTAGATACCAAGAATATCCTGTTTATCTGTGGTGGTGCTTTTGACGGTATTGAGCGTAAAATAGCTCAGCGTATGAATACGCACGTAGTAGGCTATAATTCGGTTCAGAATGTAGCTAAGATAGATAAGAAGGATTTGATGCAGTATATCCTTCCACAGGATTTGAAGTCTTTTGGCTTGATACCTGAAATTATCGGCCGTTTACCTGTGCTTACTTATCTCAATCCGTTGGATAGGGAGGCTTTGCGCAAAATCTTGGTTGAACCTAAGAATTCAATTGTCAAGCAGTATCAGAAATTGTTTGAGATGGATGGCATCAAGTTGAAGTTTGATGAGGAAGCACTCGATTATATCGTAGACAAAGCGGTAGAGTATAAACTGGGCGCTCGTGGACTTCGCTCAATTGTAGAGGCTGTGATGATGGATGCTATGTTTGAGATTCCATCAGAGAAGGTTAAATCATTTGCTGTTACGCTGGAGTATACCAAGCAACAGTTGGATAAATCTCATCTCGGACAGTTGGAAACAGCATAAATCAGTTGGGCTTTTCGCCCAATTGATTGCTATTTAATCGTATATATAGACATATATAATATAATAATAGGTGGATATGACAGAACAGGTTAATCTTACAGGACAGTTGAAGCATTATTTCGGCTTCGATTCGTTTAAGGGTGATCAAGAGGCAATCATCAGAAATTTGATGAGTGGCAATGATACTTTTGTATTGATGCCTACAGGTGGCGGTAAGAGTTTGTGTTACCAGTTGCCTTCGCTCATTATGGAGGGAACAGCTATTGTGATTTCTCCTCTGATTGCTTTGATGAAGAACCAGGTAGATGTTATTAATGGTTTGAGTGAAAGTGATGGCGTGGCTCATTATCTCAATTCATCATTGAATAAGTCGGCTATTGAGAAGGTGAAGAATGATATTCTCAATGGTACGACCAAACTCCTGTATGTTGCACCTGAATCTTTGACGAAAGAAGATAATGTTGAGTTCCTTAAAACAGTAAAGATTTCGTTCTATGCCATTGATGAGGCTCACTGTATCTCTGAGTGGGGACACGATTTCAGACCAGAGTATCGTCGTATTCGCCCTATTATTAACGAAATAGGTGTTGCACCTGTGATAGCGCTTACAGCTACTGCAACAGATAAGGTACGTACTGATATCAAGAAAAACTTAGGCATCATGGATGCCAAAGAATTCAAGAGTTCTTTTAACCGCCCTAACTTGTATTATGAGGTGCGCCCGAAGAACAAGGATATCGATCGTCAGATCATCATGTTTATTCGTCAACACAAAGGAAAGAGTGGTATTATCTATTGTCTCTCCCGTAAGAAAGTAGAGGAATTGGCAGAGGTATTGAAAGCCAATGAAATCAAAGCGGCTCCTTATCATGCCGGTCTTGATTCGGCTACCCGTTCTCAAACCCAGGATGATTTTCTGATGGAGCGTATTGATGTCATTGTTGCTACTATCGCCTTCGGAATGGGTATCGATAAACCTGATGTCCGTTTTGTTATTCATTATGATATACCCAAGAGCTTGGAAGGTTATTATCAGGAAACGGGTAGAGCCGGACGTGATGGAGGCGAGGGTATATGTATCGCCTTCTATGCCCGTAAAGACCTCAGAAAACTGGAGAAGTTTATGGAGAACAAACCTGTAGCAGAACAGGATATCGGCAGACAGTTGTTGCAGGAAACGGCTGCCTATGCTGAATCGTCTGTCTGTCGCAGAAAAATGTTGCTTCATTATTTTGGGGAGGAATATCATGAAGAAAACTGCCATAACTGCGACAACTGCCTGCATCCTACAGAAAAATTCGAGGCTAAGGATGCGCTGCTCGTTGTTTTGGAGTCTGTTGCTGCGGTGAAGGAGAATTTCCGCCAGGAATATATCATCGATTTTGTAAAGGGACGTGCTACTGATGATATCGTTTCTCACAAGCATGATGAACTGGAGGAGTTTGGAGCAGGTGAAGATATGGATTCTAAAGTTTGGAATCCTGTTATCCGTCAGGCGTTGATAGCCGGTTATCTCAAGAAAGATGTAGAGAACTATGGCCTTTTGAAGTTGACAGCTGCGGGTAAGCGTTTCATTAAGAATCCTGAATCATTCATGATCGTTGCCGATAAGGAATTCTCTGATGATTTTGATGGAGCGCCTCTGAGCGAGCATAATACAGGTGCTTTGGATCAGACACTTTTCTCCATGTTGAAAGACTTGCGTAAGACAGTAGCAAAGAAGCATAAATTGCCGCCTTATGTTATTTTCCAGGATATTTCTCTGGAACAGATGGCAACGATGTATCCTGTAGATATGCAGGAATTGCAGAACATACAGGGAGTTGGAGCCGGTAAGGCAAAGAGGTATGGTAAGGAGTTCTGTAAATTGATCAATCAGTATTGTGAAGAGAATCTGATAGAGCGTCCTGAGGAATTACGTGTCAGGACAGTTGCCAAGAAATCAGTCTTGAAGGTAAGCATCATTCAGAGCATAGACCGCCAGATAGATCTTGATGATTTGGCAGAAGCAAAAGGTTTGGATTTCTCAGAATTGCTTGACGAAATAGAGGCAATCGTTTACAGCGGTACCAAGCTGAATATCGATTATTTCATAGAGGAAGTTGTGGATGATGACCATGTAGATGACATCTACGATTACTTCATGGAGAGCGATACTGATGATTTGAATGCGGCTCAAGATGAATTGGGTGAAGACTACAATGAAGACGAAATTCGACTCGTCAGAATCAAGTTTTTGTCCGAACAAGCCAACTAATCACGTTAAATAGCATTAATAAGGTAAGATTTTCGTGAAAAGCGAACTCTATCTGAGAAATTATTGCTAAATTTGCACGCAATAAATTTTTAAAGGTTACAATATGTCATCATTTGTTGCAGATAAAATTGTAATGGACGGTCTCACTTACGACGACGTCCTTCTTATCCCTGCGTATTCAGAGGTACTACCAAAACAGGTAGAGTTGAAAACCAAGTTCTCTCGTAACATCGAGTTGAACGTTCCATTCGTTACAGCAGCGATGGACACCGTTACCGAGGCTTCAATGGCGATAGCTATCGCTCGTGAAGGTGGTATCGGTGTAATTCACAAGAACATGACCATTGAGGAGCAAGCTCGTCAGGTTGCTATTGTGAAGCGTGCTGAGAATGGTATGATTTATGACCCTGTCACCATCCGTCGTGGCAGTACAGTGAAGGATGCTCTTGATATGATGCATGATTATCATATCGGTGGTATTCCTGTGGTAGATGATGAAAATCATCTTGTAGGTATTGTTACCAACCGTGATCTTCGTTTTGAGCGCCACATGGACAAGAAGATTGATGAGGTAATGACTAGCGAGAATTTGGTTACCACTCACATCCAGACCGACTTGGTTGCTGCTGCTGCCATCCTGCAGGAGAATAAGATTGAGAAACTCCCTGTAGTTGACAACGAGAATCACCTGGTAGGTTTGATTACTTACAAGGACATCACAAAGGCTAAGGACAAACCTATGGCTTGCAAGGATGCCAAGGGACGTCTTCGTGTGGCTGCCGGTGTGGGTGTTACTGTAGATACATTGGATCGTGCCAAGGCTTTGGTTGAGGCTGGTGCTGATGCTATCGTTATCGATACTGCTCATGGTCACTCTAAGGGTGTAGTTGAGAAGCTCAAGCAAGTTAAGGCTGCCTTCCCACAGGTAGATGTTGTGGTAGGTAATGTGGCTACTGGTGAGGCTGCCAAGTATTTGGTAGAGAATGGTGCTGATGGTGTTAAGGTAGGTATCGGTCCTGGTTCTATCTGTACTACTCGTGTGGTTGCCGGTGTTGGCGTTCCACAGTTGAGTGCTGTTTATGATGTATATTCTGCTCTTAAGGGTACTGGTGTGCCTTTGATAGCTGATGGCGGTCTTCGTTACTCAGGTGATGTTGTGAAGGCTTTGGCTGCCGGTGGTAGCTGCGTCATGATCGGTTCTTTGGTTGCTGGTACCGAGGAGAGTCCTGGTGATACCATCATCTTCAATGGCCGTAAGTTTAAGAGCTATCGTGGTATGGGTTCTTTGGAGGCTATGGAGCAGAAGAATGGTTCTAAGGACCGTTACTTCCAGGGTGATACCAAGGATGCCAAGAAATTGGTTCCAGAGGGTATCGCTGGTCGTGTGCCTTACAAGGGAACTGTCCAGGAGGTCATCTACCAGCTGATTGGTGGTTTGCGTTCTGGTATGGGATATTGTGGTGCTGCTACCATCGAGAACTTGCACAATGCCAAGTTCGCTCGTATCACAAATGCAGGTGTGTTGGAGAGTCATCCACATGATATCACTATCACTAGTGAGGCTCCTAACTATAGCCGTCCTGAATAATATAATTAGGAAATATGAAGTTTTATGCACTTATAGCGGCAATGCTCCTTTCGGGGAGCATTGCTTTTGCTCATACCGACCCAATTGTTATGATTATTGATGGTCAATCTGTCAAGAAGTCGGAATTTGAGTACTTTTATCAGAAAAATCATTTGGGAAATACGGTTGATTCTAAAAGTGTCAAGGTGTTTACCGATGGCTTTGTTGATTATAAGCTGAAAGTGCAAGCTGCTAAGGATGCTCATCTCGATACTTTGCCTAATATCAGGCGTGTGTTGAAACGATATGATGATGTCGAGTCATGCGAGTTGATGCCCGATAAAGGCAGTGTTCATGTTGCACATATCCTCTTGAGATTGGGACAGAAAGCATCTTACCAGGAACAGGAGGTGGTGGAAAGAAGAATCGATTCTATTTATCAGGCTCTTTGCAAAGGTGCAGATTTTGCTGACCTGGCAAAAAAGTGTTCTGATGATAAAGGGTCTGCGGTCAATGGGGGGACTTTGGCATGGTTTACAAAAGGTCAGACTGTGCAGGCTTTTGAAAAAGTAGCTTTCTCTCTGCGAAAGGGTGAGATTAGTAGACCGTTTATGTCTGAGTTTGGTTATCATATCGTCAAGTTGCTGGATAAACATGATGATGGTAATCAGAAAAAATATGTTGCTGATGCTAAGGCAGAAAATTGGCGGGGAACCTACCAGCAGCAGGAGGAAGTAGAAAACCTTTTGCTGAATGAAATCTGCCAGCGTAATATTTGGGATAAGGCTGCTGCTGATAAAAAAGGTCTGGCTGCCTTCTATGCCAAGAATAAGAAAAAATACAAATGGGAAATGAAGCGCCTGAAGAAGATGAAGGTTAATCTGCCCCGGAATGGCGAATACCCGGATGTGGTACTTGCTGACTATCAAGACTCGTTAGAGAAACAATGGGTCGCACAATTGAAGAAGAAATATCAAGTGGTGGTTTTCCATAGCATGTTGACCACTCTCAATATACATTAATATATTATAGAAACAATACATGAATACTGGATATAAAATGACAATGGCATTTATAGCCCTGCTGATGATAGTAGGAATAAGTGCTAGTGCAACAAGAGCAAGCAGTAGTGCTTTGGCTCATGAGGCTGATTCTGCAAATATCAAGCAACAAGCTGCTGCCGATTCTCAGAAAATCAATGAGGGTAGTGTGGTTGATGAGGTCATTTGGGTCGTCGGCGATGAGGCTATCCTGAAGTCAGACGTCGAGGTAACCCGTTTGCAGGCTGAGGCTGAAGGTATTAAATATACTGGTGACCCAGACTGTTCTATTCCTGAGCAGATTGCCGTTCAGAAACTGTTTCTCCATCAGGCAGCTATCGATAGTATCGAAGTATCTGAGTCAGAAGTCATGAATGGTATCGACGAACAGATCAACAGTTGGGTTTCCATGATTGGTTCTCGTGAAAAACTGGAGGAGTATCGCAAGCAAAGTATCACCCAGATGCGCCAGCAGATGCATGATGATTTCAAAAACCAACAGCTGATTCAGAAGATGAAGCAGGAACTGGTGAAGGATATCAAGGTGTCTCCAGCTCAGGTACGTAAATACTTTAAGGATTTACCTGCCGACAGTATCCCTTTTGTTCCTACAGAGGTAGAGGTTGAGATTCTTACCATGCAGCCACGTATTCCTCTTGAGGAGATTAACCGTGTGAAAAATCAGTTGCGTGAGTTTACTGACCGTGTGAATAAGGGTGAGACTTCTTTTGCTACTTTGGCTCGTCTTTATTCTGAGGATCCGGGTTCTGCCCGTATGGGTGGCGAGATGGATTATATCGGTAGAGGTATGTTGGATCCTGCGTTTGCAAATGTAGCATTCAATCTTACCGATCCTAAGAAAATCTCAAAGATTGTTGAGTCTGAGTTTGGTTATCATATCATCCAGTTGATTGATAAGCGTGGTGATAAGATTAAGTGTCGCCATATCCTGCTCAAGCCTCAGGTTTCTCAGGATGCTATTGATAAGTCTATCGGCCGTCTGGATTCTATCGGTAATGATATCCGTGCCGCTAAGTTTACCTTTGAGCAGGCTGTTGAAGCATTGTCTGATGATAAGGATACCCGCAACAACAAGGGTTTGATGGCCAATGTTACTCCTGACCAGTCAAGAACTTCCCGCTTCCAGATGAAGGATCTGCCTACTGAGGTTGCTCGTACGGTAGATACAATGAAGGTAGGTGAGGTTTCTGCACCTTTCACGATGGTGAATTCCAAGGGTAAAACCACTTGTGCTTTGGTAAAACTGGTAAGCCGTGTTGACGGACATAGAGCTACTATTACCGAAGATTTTCAGGTGATGAAGGATGTAGTGTTGGCTAAGGAGCGTGCCCAGACCTTGCACGATTGGGTAGTCAATAAAATCAAGCAGACTTATGTTCGTATGAACGATCGCTATAAGGATTGTAAGTTTGAATATCAAGGTTGGATTAAATGATAAATAAAAGATTAAATAATCATATCAGAGGGCATAGAATCATATCGGTTATGGTTCTATGCCTGTTTGGGTTTTGTCTGATGCAAGCCATGCAGGCTCCAAAGAAGCATGCCAGAAAACGCCCTCATGGTGACCGCGTATATCTTTTGCATGCAGATGAATTGTACTATGATATGTTCGGTAATAATCCTGATGCCCAAATATTGAAAGGTAAGGTCTCTTTCTTGCATCAGGGCAGTCATCTTACCTGTGACAGCGCGTATTTCTATCAGGCTTCTAATTCCGTGAAAGCTTTCGGACATGTTCATTACCGGCAGGGAGACACCTTGTCACTCACTTGTAATAGAGCAGAGTATGATGGGCAGATGCAGATGATGAGAGCACGCAAGAATGTGGTCTTGCATCATCGCCGGCAGACTTTGCGTACTGATAGCTTGGATTTCGACCGCTTGTATAATATGGCAAACTTCTTTGACGGCGGAACGCTGATTGATGGTAAGGATAAGCTGGTTGCCGATTGGGGTGAGTATCATACCGAAACGCGTGAGGCTAAGTTTGTCTATAATGTCAAGTTGCGCAGCGGCAAGGATGTTGTTACCACCGATACTTTGTATTACGATGTCCGTAAGTCAAAGGCTCACATGGTAGGACCTTCTAAGATTGTTTCCGGTGCAAGTGTTGTCAAGACAGAAGACGGATATTATGATACCAAGACCGATAGAGCGCAGCTTTACGGCCGTTCTACGGTTATAGATAAAGACAAGACACTTACGGGTGATACGCTCTATTATGTAAAGGATGGGGAGAGTACCGGATATGGCAATGTGGTTTATGTAGACAAGAAAAATAAAAATTCCCTGACTTGCAATTATCTGCGTTACAACGAGAAAACCGGTAATGGATTTGCCACCCGCAATCCTGTAGCGATCGACTATTCGCAGAAAGATACCCTTTGGGTTCATTCTGATACCATGCGTATCAATACCTTCCATATCAATACCGATTCGGTATACCGTAAGGTGCATGCTTATCCTAAGGTCCGTGCCTATCGTCTGGATATGCAGGCCATCTGCGATTCCCTGGTTTTCAATTCTCAGGATTCCTGCATGACCATGTATAAGGATCCTATCGTCTGGAATGGAAACCGTCAGTTGCTGGGCGAGAAGATTCTGGTCTTCATGAACGACTCTACCGTTCGTTTTGCCCATGTCATCGGACAGGCGCTGTCTGTAGAGCAGATGCCGGATAGTGTTCATTTCAATCAGATCAGTTCTTCTGAGATGAAATCTTACTTTGAAAAAGGTGAAATTAAACAAGGAGAGTCTATCGGTAATGTGCAGACCATCTATTATATGACGGATGATAAGGACAGTTCGCTCATTGGCTTGAATTATTTGGAGACCGATACCATGCGCATGTATATGGGACCGGGCAGGAAGATGGAGAAAATCTGGACCAATAAGTTTACATCTACCATGTATCCTATGACGCAGATTCCGCCGGCAAAATATAAACTCAACAATTTTGCCTGGTTCGAGGACTTGCGTCCTAAAGATAAGAATGATATCTTTGTATGGCGTGGTAAATCCAAGGGCTCCGAACTCAAGAACATTAAGCGTCATGAAGCTCCACTTCAGAAACTGACTGACTGATTATAATGAAGCATCATTTTCTTATATGATTAATATTTAGAGATGAGTGATATTATTCAACTTTTACCCGATTCTGTTGCCAATCAGATAGCAGCAGGTGAGGTTATACAGCGTCCGGCTTCAGTTATCAAGGAGCTGGTCGAAAATGCAGTCGATGCGGGTGCCAGGAATATCCATGTCACAGTTACCGATGCTGGCCGTACCAACATCCAGGTGATAGATGATGGAAAAGGTATGTCTGAAACAGATGCTCGTTTGGCTTTCGAACGTCATTCTACTTCCAAAATCCGTAAGGCTGATGATTTGTTTGCACTTCGCACCATGGGCTTCCGTGGCGAAGCTTTGGCGTCAATAGCTGCTGTGGCTCAGGTAGAACTGAAGTCACGACAGGCTACCGACGAGATAGGAACCCTGATACAGATTTCTGGTTCCCGATATGAGAAACAGGAGCCATGCTCCTGTGCTGTGGGAAGTATCTTCTCTGTCAGCAATATCTTTTATAATGTACCCGCGCGAAGAAAGTTCCTGAAGTCCAATTCTACAGAGCTGAACAATATTCTGACGGCTTTCGAGCGGATTGCATTGGTAAATCCTCAAATCACCTTTACTTTACATAGCAATGGTACCGAAGTATTCAATTTGCGTGCCGCTAATTTGCGTCAGCGCATTCTCGATGTCTTCGGCAAGCGTTTCAATCAGGAACTCCTGCCGGTAAATGTAGAAACCACTATGTGTAAGGTGTCTGGATTTGTGGGCAAACCGGAATCTGCCAGAAAGAAAGGTGTGCATCAGTTCTTCTTTGTCAACGGGAGATACATGAAACATCCTTATTTCAATAAGGCTGTGATGGCTGCTTATGACCGTCTGGTTCCTCAGGGTGAACAGGTGCCTTACTTCCTGTATTTTGATGTAGATCCGAAGGATATTGATGTGAATATCCATCCTACGAAGACTGAAATCAAATTCGAGAATGAGCAGGCTATCTGGCAAATCCTCTCGGCTTCGGTCAAGGAGTCCATCGGTATGTTCAATGATGTACCTACCATTGATTTCGATACCGAGGATAAACCGGACATCCCTGTTTATAATCCTGAGATGAGCACTGCTGCGGCACCGAAGATCAGTTTGAATCCTGGTTATAATCCGTTCAAGTCTTCCTCTTCCACAGGAGCAGTTCCTATGGGAGCAGGCTTCTCTGTTCCTAAGTCGAAACCTCAGGTGGATGAAAAATGGGAACAGCTTTATGAAGGACTCAAAGATCAGGATGATGTGCAGGGGATGGAACAGACCATGGTGTTTTCCGATGATTCTAGTCAGGATAATACGCCAGACTGTATCATTGCAGAGAAATCGCCAGCCCATTATCAGTATAAAGGTAAGTATATCATGACTGCGGTAAAATCGGGATTGATGATTATCGACCAGCATCGTGCCCATGTGCGTGTCTTGTTCGAACAGTATTTGCGCCAGTTGGCTGACCGGACCTTTCATTCACAGAAAGTCCTCTTTCCTGAGGTTGTGCAGTTCCCGATGTCAGAGAAGGTAATCTTTGAAAAGATCCTGCCTGAAATGGAATCGATGGGCTTTGAACTGGAAGATCTTGGAGGCGGAAGCTATGCCGTAAATTCAGTTCCTGGCGGACTGGAAGGATTGAATCCTCTTAAACTGGTACAGGACATGGTTTCTTCTGCAGTAGAAAAGGGCGTATCAGCCATTGATGAAATCAATCAGACTTTGGCTTTGAGTCTGGCTCGCCAGGCTGCAATACCTCAGGGGCAGATATTGAGTAATGAAGAGATGGAGGGGCTGGTGAATGATCTTTTTGCCTGCCAGAATGTCAATTATACGCCCGACGGAAAGTCGGTACTTTGTATCCTCCGTCAGCAGGAAATTGAGCATCTTTTAGGTTAAAAGCAGGGAAAAATCCCGTTTTTCTTAAAAAAGTTAACGAAAAATGCTATTTTTTTTAGAAAATGAAGGTTATTTCAAAAAATAGTATTATCTTTGCTCCGTCATTCAGAAGGTATATATATATAAATTGATTTTTAAATTATAAAGTTATGAAAAAGTTATTAGCAGTGCTAGCATTGGCTAGCGTAACAATGGGCAGTATGGCTCAGGATGCAGCAACTACTGAGAAGTATAGCGTTGCAACAAATTCTTTCTGGAGCAATTGGTTTGTTCAGGCAAACGTTGCTGGTTCTGCATTCTGGGGCAACCAGGAAGAGGGCAATGGTTTCTCTAAGAGCCCACTCAAGGGTTTCAGAAACAATCTCGGTTTCTCTGTTGCTGTAGGTAAGTGGTTCACACCAGGTCTCGGTCTCCGTACCAAGTTAAATGGCGTTTGGGGCCGTACAGTAGTTTCTGAGAATAAGTCAACAAATGCAAATAAGTATTGGACTTTGAATGAGCAGGTTTTGTTCAATGTTAGCAATATGTTGTGTGGTTACAACGAGGCTCGTGTTTGGGATTGCATCCCTTACGCAGGTTTTGGTATTAACCGTAACATGAGCGCTAACTGCTATGCTCCTGTAGTTGGTGTTGGTATCTTGAACGAGTTCAAGATCAATAAGAAGTGGGCTGTCAACCTCGATGTAAACTATGCATTAGGTGCTAGCGACTATGATGGTTACACAGGTGTATTGGCAGGTGCTAAGCCTAGCACATCTCGCTCTATCGACAAGGTGATTGCAAGACACGACCGTTCTTTGAATGTTGAGGTCGGTGTTACATACAACTTGGGTAAGGCTACTTGGAACAAGGTTCCAGATGTTGACGCTATCAACGCTCTTCATCAGTCAGAACTCGACGCTATCAATGCTAAGTTGAACGATGCTAATGCAGAGAACGACCGTTTGAAGAATCTCTTGAACAACCAGAAGTCTGTAGAGGATAAGGCAGTTAAGGAGTATGTTGCTACTCCAGTTTCTGTATTCTTCAACATCGGCAAGTCTAAGGTTGCTTCTAAGAAGGATCTCGTAAACGTACAGGCTCTCGCTCAGTATGCTAAGGACAACAACGCTAAGTTGGTAGTTAACGGTTATGCTGACAGCGCTACTGGTTCTGCAGCTGTTAACCAGAAGATTTCTAAGGCTCGTGCTGAGAAGGTAGCTGATGAGCTCGTTAAGTTGGGTGTTGCTAAGGAGAACATCGTAGTTAAGGCTAACGGTGGTGTTAAGGATTTGACTCCTGCTTCTTACAACCGTCGTGCAACTGTTCAGGTTGGTGAGTAATTATACAGTATATATAATATAAGGTATAAAAATAGAATAGGGCATTCTTCCTTGTGAAGAATGCCTTTTTTGTTTCTTTGAATTTCTTAAAAAAGAACTTTTCTTTCTCAATAAGTACCTTTTGGGGTTGAAAGAGGTTTGGCAGTCCCATCGTAAGTACTTTCTCTTGGTTGGCTGTTTTTGGCAATTGAAATGCAAAAACTGACCGCTTTTACCCTGAAAATTGAGGAAAAACACCAGAAAATGCACTTTTTTGAAGAAAAAACGAAAAAAGTTGCTGAAAAATTTGGTGGAACCAAAAAATAGTCGTACCTTTGCAACCGCTTACGAAAAGTAAGGGCGCTTAGCTCAGCTGGTTTAGAGCATCTGCCTTACAAGCAGAGGGTCGGCGGTTCGAATCCGTCAGCGCCCACGGGGGTGTTCCCTGTGATTCACTTTAGTGGTTGCAGGGACTTTTTTAAGGGCGTTTAGCTCAGCTGGTTTAGAGCATCTGCCTTACAAGCAGAGGGTCGGCGGTTCGAATCCGTCAGCGCCCACGGGGGTGTTCCCTGTGATTCACTTTAGTGGTTGCAGGGACTTTTTTAAGGGCGTTTAGCTCAGCTGGTTTAGAGCATCTGCCTTACAAGCAGAGGGTCGG
>ERZ1023619.261-NODE-261-length-12732-cov-15.763666_pt1 | contig 12732 bp, 10 predicted proteins | sample MGYA00380329_ERZ1023619 | MGnify/ENA primary metagenome ERZ1023619 (study PRJEB33179, sample SAMN07448976) | human gut metagenome | biome: Human-gut; feature: Human associated habitat; material: Faeces | host: Homo sapiens | place: India: Bhopal | collected...
ACACGCAAGAGTTTCGACGAAAAAGTTTGAAAATTAACAGTTATTTAACAGTTGGAGTAAAGAATAAGAGACTTTACTGCCCCACTCTCATTATATTATACACACGGGAGCGCGGGCTGCGCGTGTGCGGGCGCACAGGCGAAGGGAAAGCATGATGTTTTCAATAAACAAAGCCTTACATTCTGACTTTCCGAAACCTGCCGAAGACTTACGACGCATATTCATGCAGTATATTCATGCAGTAATTGCCGAAAAACGAGATCCCAACTGCAAAACCATATCGCCCCAACTGGAAAAATATTTTTTCCCAACTGGGAAATTATTTTCTCACAGTTAAGTACAATTTTACGGCGAATAAATATACAGAAGCTTTCCTGCCACTGTTTTCCGGATTTTGTTGAGAGTTCATAAAACATTCCTGCTTAAGCCAAATCCGCAAGGCAAAGACTTGCCTCGCCTATCAAGGCCAAACTCGGTCGTCTATTAAGACCAACGTCAGCCACCTATTAAAACCAAGCCCGGTCGTCTATTATGACCGAAGCCAGCCATCTATTATGACCAACGTCAGCCATCTATGAAGCCTGAATGATTCCGAAATGAACGAGTGCATTCTTGACGCCATCCTCGTCTACCGAAGAAGTCACATAATCAGCCATGGCCTTCACCTCCTCATTGGCATTTCCCATAGCTACCCCAATTCCAGCCTCACGAATAATAGAAATGTCATTGCCCCCATCACCAAAAGCCATCGTCTCGGAAATATCAAGTCCCAAGTATTCAGCCATAACCTGCAAGCCCTTTCCCTTATCAGCCTCGCCCGATGTTATATCCGTAAATGCCGGATGCCATCTGCCCGATGTACAGTTGCTCAATCTCAGCATCAAGTCAGCCTCCTGTTCTGCGCTGCAGAAAGGCGTAAGTTGCAAGACCTCCTCGTTCTTCAAGTCATCAAGACGCGTGCCGAAATCCAGGTTGACAACACCAAGTCCCTCAACAAAAACTTTTCGGACAATATCAGTAGGATGATAAACCACAAGATGATGTTCTCCCACCACGATGACCGAATAATCATTACGATCAGCATCAGCCACAACCTCATCCACATCAGCTCGTAAAATAGGATGCAGACAAACAGTATGATTGCCTACAAAACATCGAGCTCCATTAGTAGTTATATATCCATCTATGAGATGTTCTATTTGACCTAAGTTATTAATAAGCATAATAGGACGTCCCGTAGAGATGTAAACAGCCACCCCATTTCGTTTAGCATCCTCCAGCGCATCTACCGTACTCTGCGGAATCTTATGAGTACGGAAACTGACGAGTGTGCCATCAATATCAAAAAACAAAGCCTTAATCTTCTTATCCATCATATTTTTAAATTTTGCCTACAAAGATAATCATTTCAAAAGTTTTGAATGAAAAAAAGCTATTTATTTTTGTTAATAACGAAAAAAGCATTATCTTTGCGACATGAGAAAAGCCTTTCTTATAACTCTGACAATCTTCGCCTTGACATTGATATCATGCGAGAAATTTGCGCTCGAAGAATCCGTTGACACAGGAGAAACTTCAGAGAGCAACGGCAACGTGACCCTACAAATAACCGAAGCAGAGATATCTCATTTCAAGAGAATTACATACAGCATCTTCCGCAATGGAGGAAAGGTGAAGAACATCAACCAGCAGAGTCCCTCCTCCACCTTTGGAACAGCCACCTTTGCCCTCACAGAAGGCGATTATCAAGCAGTCGTGATAGGGCACAATGGAGAAGGGAACGCCACCGTCTCGTCGCCCGAGAAAATCACATTCTACAAGAACAAAACCACCGATACATTCTGCTACTACGAATCATTCCATGTCACCGAAGACAATCTCAGGAAAGACATCACTCCCCATCGGGTCACAGGAATGTTTGTACTCCACATTAAAGACGCTATCCCATCAACAGCAAAGACCATAAAATTCTATTACACAGGAGGCAGCAGCACCCTCAATGCAACTACAGGATACGGATGCGTAAAAAGCAGACAGACAGAAGAACGCGAGATGAACCCACAACAGAAAGACTACCGCATCTACACCCTGCCCCACAGCGACGCCAAGAAGTTGCACATCATCATCACCGTCAATGATCAGCAGGGTAATACAATCACAAAGAAAGACCTGAAAGACGTGGAAATCAAGCAGAACAACCAAACCATCTGCTCACTGAACCTCTTTGACGGCGAGGAAGACGGAAGCACAGCCGACTTCCACTTCGACCCCACTTGGGAAGGATATATAGAAGCAGAGTTCTAAGTCATAAGTCCTTCCACATCAGAACGGTAATGTTCCTTTTTTCCACAAAGCAAGACAATTTTAGTTTCTTAAATAAATGATAATATCATTTGTTTTGCATTTTAAAAATAATTCCATATTTTTGCATGCGATTAAAGGAATTTTAGATAAAGGAATGAAAAAGATTGTAACTATTTTCGCACTTTTAGGAACATTGCTGTCTGCCGAAGCCCAAAACACATTGAGCCTCGACAGTTGCCGTGCCATGGCACTCCGCAACAACAAGCAGATCAATGTCTCCAGACTTAAGAAAGATGTGGCTTACAACCTGCGCAAATCAGCCAGAACCCAGTACCTTCCCAAAGTTGACGCTATGGGAGGATACGAATGGTTTAGCCGCGAGATATCATTGCTCAACAAGGGGCAGAAATCCACATTGAGCAACATCGGCACCAACCTGTCGTCTGGCTTATCAGGCGGCATGAACGAACTGCTCGGTCAGATGGTAAGCCAAGGTCAGATATCGCCAGACGCAGCACAGCAGTTAGGCCAAGTACTTGGCGAAAAGATGGCTCCCGTAGCCAACAAGCTGAACGCCACAGGCCAAGGCATCGTCGATGCCTTCCGCACAGATACACGCAACATATTTGCCGGAAGCGTAATGCTCCGACAGCCCATCTATATGGGCGGTGCCATCATAGCAGCCAACAAACTGGCAGACATCGGCGAGAACATGGCAGCCAACGATCTGGACCTTCAGACCCAGACCACCCTCTTCAGCATCGACCAAGCCTACTGGATGGTCGTATCACTCAAGCAGAAAGAGAAACTCGCCATCAGCTACCGCGATCTGGTAAAGAAACTTAACGAAGATGTTCACAAGATGATTAAACAAGGAGTAGCCACCCGAGCCGATGGACTGAAGGTAGACGTAAAGGTGAACGAAGCCGAGATGCAGATTACCCAAGTAGAAGACGGACTGGCGCTCTCGAAGATGCTCCTCTGCCAGCTCTGCGGTATTCCTATGAATCAGGAAATAACCCTTGCCGATGAGGACAAAGACGCACTCAACCTCAGCATCGCCAGCACCCATGCCGAGCAACAAGCAGCACTCAACGACTCATCGCTGAGCAGCCGTCCAGAGCTTCGACTCTTGCAGAACGTGACCGATGCTTCCAAGCAAGCCACCAACTTAGTGAAAGCAGCCTTCCTGCCCCATGTGGCACTTACTGGCGGCTACATGATTTCCAATCCTAACGTATGGAACGGTTTCCAGAAGAACTTCACTGGCGTATGGAACGTAGGAGTGCTCGTGCAGATACCTGTATGGAACTGGGGCGAGGGAGCCTATAAGGTAAGGGCAGCCAAAGCCACAGCCCACATAGCCCAAATGAATTTCGACGACACCCGCGAGAAGATTCAGTTACAGGTAACACAGAGTCAGTTCAAGGTAAAGGAAGCAGAGAAAAAACTCAATATGGCCCGCAAGAACATCAACAGTGCAGAGGAGAACCTGCGTTGTGCCAACTTAGGATTCAAGGAAGGTGTGATGGATGTGACGGATGTCATGGCAGCCCAGACAGCCTGGCAGCAAGCACAGAGCCAGAAGATAGACGCCGAGATTGATGTGAAACTCACCCAGGTGGGACTCAACAAGGCACTCGGTATCCTGAGATAAACCTTTTAGAGAGAACAGACATTACACATACATTTCAGTTATTACACATTATTATATATATACCCATGTCAAAGAAATCACAACATAACAACATTCTGCTGGCCGTCATCGGTTTTACAGCAGTAGTCATTCTCGTAGGCATCATAGGTTTCTTTACCCTTGAGCGCGACGAAGACACCATACAGGGCGAAGTGGAAGTTTCAGAATACCGAGTATCCTGCAAGTTGCCAGGCCGAGTTGTAGAACTTCGCGTCAAGGAAGGCGACTATGTGCATGTAGGCGACACCCTTGCCATCCTGGAAGTACCAGAGATGAAATCACAGGAGCAAATGCTGAAAGCCACCAATCAGGCCACCGAAGCCCTTAAAGACCTGACCGATGCCGGCGCCCGAAAGGAGCAGATCCAGGGAGCCTATCAGCTGTATCAGCAAGCCATGGCAGCTGCCGAAATAGCCAAGAAGACCTATGGTCGTATGCAGAACCTCTATGACGAGGGAGTCATCAGCGGCCAGAAGCGCGACGAGGCCTTTGCTGCCTATAAGGCTACAGAAGCCCAGGTAGAAGCAGCCAAGAGCCAGTATGACATGGCACGCAACGGCGCCCGCGAACAAGAGAAGCGAGTGGCAGCCAGCAACACAGAAGCCTCAAAGAGCGCTGTCGATGTAGTGAAGAACCTGCTGAAGGAAACCGTACAGATAGCACAGGTGGAAGGCGAGGTAAGCAATGTCTATCCCAAGGTAGGAGAATTAGTAGGTCTCGGCTCTCCCATCATGAGCATCTCCATCATGAGCGACATGTGGGGAACCTTCAATGTACGTGAAGACCATTTGGCAGGCCTCAATAAGGGCGACGAGTTCACCGCCTTTGTTCCAGCCTTTGGCAAAGACATCAAGATGAAGGTTTATTACCTGAAGGACCAGGGGTCTTTTGCCACCTGGAAAGCTACCAAGGATAATGGCGACTACGACCGCAAGACCTTCGAGGTGAAGGCACGTCCCGTCTCCAAGTTGGAAGGACTGCGCCCAGGTATGTCGCTCATCATCAAGAAATAAAAAAGTGAAGAGTGAAGAACGAAGAGTGAAGAATTCTATTGTTTTACAACATAAAATTTAGGCTGTTCGTTAAGTTCAAAGTTCAACTCTTAAAGTTCTATGCTTAAGAAATTATATCATATTGCCCTGCGCGAATGTGGCATCATGCGGAAGAATCCCATTTACCTCTTCTGCATGGTGATATTCCCTATTGTCGTCATTCTGTTTTTCACCAGTCTGATGACAGAAGGAGTACCTACCGACATGCCTGTAGGCGTAGTAGACCAGGACCAGACTGCCACATCACGCCAGCTCATCCACAAACTCGATGCCTTCCAGACCACCAAGGTTGTTTCTCACTACGAGAACATAGCCGAAGCCCGCAAGGCTATCCAGCGCAATGAGATTTATGCCTTCCTCCTGATTCCTAAGGGAACAGAGAGCGGGCTTATGACTTCCAACCAGCCCAAGATATCGTTCTATTACAGCAGCGTCTCGCTTGCAGCAGGTTCCTTGCTCTTCCGCGATTTAAAGACCATTTCTACTCTTGGAGGCGCAGCGGCAGGAATGGCAAAGCTTTCCGCACTGGGCAAGACGAATGACGAGATCACGACATTCCTGCAGCCCATAGCCATCGACTTGCACATGACGGGCAACCCTTACGCCAACTACAACTACTATCTGTCGAGCGTGATGGTGCCTGGAATCATCATGTTGTTCATCTTCTTGATTACACCTTATTCTATAGGTACCGAACTGAAGTTCAACAGAGCAAAAGACTGGATGCGAATGGCCAACAACAATCCTTATCTCGCTATCGCAGGCAAGATGCTTCCACAGACGCTCATCTTCCTGAGCATTTTCCTCCTGTTCGAGTTCTACATCTACTATGTATTGCAGTTTCCCCATCCTGGTGGCGTTCTTCCCATTGTGCTGTTGGGCTTGCTGAGTGTGTTGGCTTGCCAGTGTTTTGGCATCTTCTTCTTTGGTCTGACCCCTTCACTCCGCATGTCGATGAGTATGTGTTCGCTGTGGGGTGTAGTGAGTTTCTCCATCTGCGGCGCCACCTATCCGCTTTTCTCTATGGACTCACCCATACAGGCCATCGGACAACTTTTCCCTATGCGTCACTACTACATGATTTACCAGATGAACGTCTTCAATGGATTCCCTATGAGCGATGCCGCTCTGCACTGGTGCGCCATGGTGCTCTTCTGTGCCCTTCCCATCCTCACCATATGGAACATCAAGAAAGCCATGCTGGTTTACAAGTACTTGCCATAGGAAAGCGAAGAGTGAAGAACGAAGAAAGAAGAGTGAAGAAACAACGTTCGGCGGCCGAAGGGAAAGCCAATTCAACGGCTTTACTAATCATAAAGTTCAATGTTAAAAGTCCAATATTCTATGTTAAAAAGTAGTTTATTATATAAGATCATCAATGGCATCTGGGATATGTGCTTCATCTGGAAGACCGAAATGCGCAATGTGTTTCGCGATGAGGGCGTTCTCATCTTCTGCATCCTGGTGCCATTAGGCTATCCGCTTCTCTACTCATGGATTTACAACAACGAGGTAGTGCGCGAGGTGGACACAGCTATTGTCGACCTGAGCCACAGCCATACCTCGCGGGAGTTTATTCGCGAATATGATGCTACGCCCGATGCCAAGGCCACCTACTATTGCAACAGTCTGGACGAGGCGAAGCAACTGGTACAAAAACAAGCCGTTCACGGCATTCTCTATATCCCGTCCGATTTCGACACCCGTCTCAACCGTGGCGAACAGGCCCACGTAAGTGTTTATACCGACATGAGTCTGATGCTTACCTACAAGGCCATCTACCAATCAGCTCTTGCTGTGGCGAGCCACATCAATTCGGGCATTCAGATTACGCAGGCTGGCGGCTTTACGGATCGAGACGATGAGATAACCACCGAACCACTTGCTTTTGATGAAGTACCTATATTCAATACCACCATGGGATATGGCAATGCCATCTTGCCTGCAGTATTGGTTCTTATCCTGCAACAAACCATGCTGTTGGGCATCGGAATGGCAGCAGGAACATCCAGAGAACTGAACCGAAACCGCGAGTTAATCCCAGTAAGCAAGCATTACGGCGGCATCTACCGCATTGTATTCGGCAAGGCGTTGGTTTATTTTATGGTTTATGCTGTGATGGGAATGTATCTGGCATTGGTGGTGCCCAAGTTGTTTGGCTTCGTCAGCATGGTGACATGGACCACCATTCTCGGTTTCCTCTTGCCCTACATCTTGTCTTGCGTCTTCTTCGGTCTGATGCTTTCGTGCTTGGTAAGATACCGCGAGAATGTGATGCTCTTAGTAGTATTCACCTCAGTACCCTTGCTTTTTATGACCGGTGTTTCATGGCCCTTGAGCAATATGCCCTCCTTCTGGCAGGGCTTCTCCTGGGTATTCCCATCCACATTCGGCATCAGGGGATTTCTCAGAATCAGCAGCATGGGCGCCTCGCTTGCAGATATTCTCCCCGAGTTCCGTGCTCTTTGGATACAGACAGCTGTCTATTTCTTTGCCACCTGCTTGGTATTCCGCCAGCAGTTGCGCTCAACCAGACTCAAGGCCCATCTTACTGCAGAAGAAGAAGAGGATGAAGAAGAAACAGAACACAAATAAAAAAGTTAGGAATGTTTGTCTACATTCCTAACTTTTTTATTATAGATATATTTCTTCTTATTTTGTTCCTACTATCTTGGTAGGAGCCTGTTCCTTGTTTCGGCGGTTAACTACCGTCACCACACTCTGTGCCAAACTCAGGAAGGCCTGCCCCGTAATGGTATCCACCTTGGTGGCAGCAGGAGCTCCGTCGTCACCGCCCTCGCAGATACCCTGCACGATAGGAATCTGTGCAAGTAAAGGCACATTCATCTCCTTTGCAAGATTCTTGCAGCCTTCCTTGCCGAAGATGTAGTACTTGTTCTCGGGCAGTTCGGCAGGAGTGAAGTAAGCCATGTTCTCTACCAGTCCCAAGATAGGCACATTCACCTTGTCGTTCTGATACATGTCAATTCCCTTTCGTGCATCAGCCAAAGCCACTTGCTGCGGTGTGCTCACAATAATAGCTCCCGTGATGGCCAGTGTCTGAAGCAGCGTGAGGTGAATATCGCTGGTTCCAGGAGGAGTGTCGAGGATAAAATAATCCAAATCGGCCCAGTCGGCATCAGCTATCAACTGCTTCAATGCCGAGCAAGCCATACCGCCACGCCAAAGAGTAGCAGTGGTAGGGCTTACGAAGAAACCGATGCTGAGCAGTTTGACACCATATTTCTCGATAGGTTCGATGAGGTCGCGTCCCTCCTTGTGTACCGAGTAAGGACGTGCATCTTCCACACCAAACATCTTGGGCATAGAAGGACCGAAGATATCGGTATCGAGCAGACCCACCTTATAGCCCAACTTCGCCAGGGCGATGGCGAGATTGGCAGAGACTGTACTCTTACCCACACCGCCCTTGCCCGAGCTTACGGCGATGATGTTCTTTACCTGTGGCAGCATCTTTCCCACCTCAGGACGTGGAGCCGACTTGAACTCGGTGACGATCTCCACCTCTACGTCCTTCGATATATGATAATGTATGGCAGCCTCGGCAGCCTTTACCGTACTCTTCAGGAATGGATCGGTATCACGAGGAAACTCCAATATCACCTTCACCTTCATTCCGTCGATGGCAGGCTGATCTGCCACCATTCCGCTTTCCACCAAGTTCTTCTTGGTGCCAGGATACACCACTGTTGCCAGGGCGTCCATAATCAACTTAGGATATAATGTCATTTCTTTCTCTGTATTTTTGCTGCAAAATTACGCATTAAATCACGAATAAGCAAATAAAAACTAAATTATTGCAGTTAATGACCAGAGAATGACGGATATTTCCCGGTTTTGTGTAACTTTGCAAGAATGAAACGCAAAATACAAACCATAACAACCCTCATCATAGCCGCCATTACCCTGTGCGGCACACCCCTCAAGACTCAGGCAGCCTCGGCTGCCCGACAAGTATTCTGGACTGACGGCAATTCGCAGGTCAGTTATTCTGTCAATGCCAAGACTTCCGACGTGGTGAAGATAGCCCTGCAGCTCTTCGCCCACGACATGCAGACCATTACTGGCAGGGCAGCCAAGGAGAAAACCAATGCACCCCTGCAGATATTCCAGATGGACCAGCTCAGCAACAAGGAGTTCGCCATACTCGAGAAGTACAATCTCCCCATCCATCACTTCATCACCAAGAAGGAATCCTTCTATATAGCCACCCGCAACGGCAAGCTCATTGTGGTGGGAAGCGATGCCCGCGGCACAGCCTACGGCATATTGGAACTCTCGCGCATGGCAGGCGTATCGCCATGGACCGACTGGAATGACGCCAAGCCCCATAAGCAGAGCACCATAGGCACACAGCAGGGATACGAGAGTCTGCAGATACCTGATACCGAGTATCGTGGACTTGCCCTCAACTCCTCACGATGGATGAGCAGCCGGAACTTCAGCAGCATCGCCCGCCTGATGTTGCGACTGCGTGCCAACACCCTGTGGCAGGAGAGCTCCCATCACGAAGTACTTTACGACAAGGCTGTCACAGACAGTTTCGACATCATCATAGGCTCAGGGCACAAGGTGCTGCAGGCACAGGGCAAGAAGCACAAGAAGCACAAACACACCATCAGCGACATCAAAATACTGTGGAGCAATCCCCAGCTGTGGCTGAGAAGCAGCGCCCCCGGCGTCATCGTGCAGGAAATGAGCACGAAACACGAAGCCTGCATCGCCAATGTGTACGACCCCAAGAGTGCAGCCTATCAGCTGCAGCTCGTCATGGACATGGCATGGAACCGCAAGAGTGTTTCCGCCTCCACCCTCACCAAGCATCTTCAGTCATGGCTCTCATCTCAACTGGGCAGCAACCTGGGCCGTCATCTCCTGCCCATCATGAAGGAGTACTACAGACTCACCTCCATCCGCCAGCCCGAATACATGATTATGCCATTCGGCAATATGGAGTTCCACTCCGGCGAGTTTGGCAACGAACTGGAACGTTACCTCTATGCCTACGACCAGCTCAAGGCCAAGGTGACTGGCATAGAGCGCTCTGTGCCCAATGAGTTGAGCGACACCTATTTCCAGTTGGTGAAATACCCCGTCTTCTCGGCAGCCCTCATTGCCGAAAAGGAATTGGAGGCACAGGAAGCACGCCATATTGCCCGCCCGGGACTGTTCGACAAGGACGATGAAGCCAAGGCGGCAGCAGCCCTCAGCCTTGACGCCTATCAGCAGCTCAAGGCTTTGGTGCAGCACTACTGCAGCATAGGGAAAGGGAAATGGCGCAACATCATCGACCCCAACGACGGAGCCTTACAGATGCCACAGTTGCCAGGCCGTCTGAGCAACGAGCAAATAAGTCAATACAAGCAGGAAGCCTTTGACCGCGAGACCGACTTGCGCCCTCTGCGCGCCATGAGCAACGACATCATCGCCAAGAATGCATACGAATGGAACAGCACATCGGGCAAACAGCCCGCCACGCTTCTTCCCCTGTCGGGCCATAGCAACCAGTGTGTCCTGTTGCCCAAGGAGTCGACCCTCCACTACACCTTCAGCATACTGAAGGGAGGCGACGCCCGCTTCACCCTTGCTTCTCTGCCCGACTATGCGGGCAACAAAGGCAACCAGCAGGTAAGCATCCGCATCGACCAGGGCGAACCTGTCATTATCTCGCTGCACGATGACTACAACTCTTCTTTATGGAAGAGCGACATCTGGCGCGGACAGACCTTGAAGAGCATCTTTATCACTCTCGAGAAGGGCGACCATACCATTGACATCACCGCTCTCGACGACTCCGTAATCCTCGACCAATGGGTTCTCGACTTTGATGTCGACCGTGAGTATTATGCCATACCGACAGTCAACAAGATGTAAGTGCCGGCACGTCTGAAGTCACAAATTGTGATCTCAAATGGCAGAGGTGGCAACCACTACTCCACTCCATCATAACATTATGCGCAAACACAATATTTGTAATAATAAAAATCCATGGGTAGATATTTACCCATGGATTTTTTATCATTTACTCAAAAGAACAATCCTTTATTTCAGCAACTTACAGACTGTTCCATCCTCAAACTTGAGGATAAAACCATCAGAAAGCACACTCGTGTCTATCTGTTGATCACCCTTCAAACCACAAATCAGTTTGCCTTCCAAAGAATATAACATGGCAGAAGTATAGACTTTCAACACATTGCCTTGTAAGCGATAATTGACCTTATCGCCCTCTTTTTTTATGTTCTTAATACCAGTCGCTGTCTGAGCATTGATAATTGTCACATAAGTGCCAGTAACACAACCAATATCTTCGCCAATCATTTCATTGGGTGCGAGACAATCACCATAGGCAGCATAATTCTCTGCAAGAATAGGAGCGACAATAAAACCTCCATTGAGCTTATCATCCGCAGATGCTGCCATTGAAAAAATGGACATTAATAAAAATATAATCTTTCTCATAGACATACTTATTTTTGTTTGTAAAACATCTCAGCAGAGCGGTAGAAAGCATTATCACCGTCACTACCGCCAATCCACAAACCTCCATCATCCTTATCGTAAACAGTAGAGAGGACAGCTTTTCCACTACATCCCTCACCAGAATACTGACAAATGATATTGCCCAAATTGTTCAATTTCCATGTTCCCGTATAAGCGTATGACTCATCCTTACTACCAGAATCTTTCTTTGAAAAGGAGAATGTACCGTCTTGATTGAAATTAAATGTATACGAAACATATCCGTATTCTCCATCATCTATATAAGCACCCCACGTTCCAATCAGATTCTGTTTAGTTATCACTCCACTAACGCCATCAGCCATCAAGGCAAAAGGCACAGACTTAACCAGAGAAGCGCCAATAGGCTCACCATTGACAAAAGCCTTTATATAATAACTGCCTAATGTCCAATCTACACTGGCGAAGTCAAGAGACATCGTGCAAATGCCAGACTTGGAAGAAGTCAAAGTCTCCTCCTTGCTCCATACAGACTCACCATCCTCGGAGTTCAGACGCAATTCTACCTTCACTGTCAATTCCTTGTTGGCTAACACCTGACCTGTCTTGGGATTTGTCGCCATAATCTGATAGTCCATCGTAGAAGGAACTTGAGCTGATGTTGATAAAGAGCATAGCCACACCAAAGCAAGTTGTAACAAACCTCTCTTTAAAATCGTAATACTTTTCATACGCAATTAATTTTAAATGTTAATAAAAAAGCCATATAGCTTAGAGTTATAATTTCCCATTCTAAATGCAAAAACGACCATCCCATTTCAGCCAACAAAGGCTTTAAGAATGATAAGTACGATACAAAATTAACACTTTTATCCTACAATGTATCACAAAACTCACATTTCTTTCTAAAATTAACACTTTTTTTAAAAATCAGCAATATATGTATCTGCGCTCACCCTACTCACGTTGCTACGAAACGTTAAATTCCGACAGAAAAGTCAAGATATATTGCAGAAATCTTGCAGTTATACTATAGAAATTGTATCTTTGCCTTAGAAAAATCTCCGTTCCGTGACACGGAATATGCGTTCCGAACTTCGGAATGGCCGTTCCGTGTCACGGAATGGCGGTTCCGTATCACGGAACAGGGTAAACGCATCAAACTTTTTACCTTTTAACATGTAGATATTAATGTTG
>ERZ1023619.262-NODE-262-length-12642-cov-13.817510_pt1 | contig 12642 bp, 8 predicted proteins | sample MGYA00380329_ERZ1023619 | MGnify/ENA primary metagenome ERZ1023619 (study PRJEB33179, sample SAMN07448976) | human gut metagenome | biome: Human-gut; feature: Human associated habitat; material: Faeces | host: Homo sapiens | place: India: Bhopal | collected...
AGGGCGATGCCCTGGGCTAGGAGCTTTTGGGCCTTCAGCCCGTACTTGAACCACTTGCGAAACTTCAATAACCTAATTGAACTTTCGCAAGTTCAATAACCTAAAATCCACATTCTGCCTGTGGGATAGCCTCGTTGTGGTCGTTGAGGTAGAGCAGAGGGGCGGGACGATAGGCAGGGCTCGCCAATGACATGTGTGCTTGCAGATAACGCGTACTGATGCCCCCGATATTGAGCATGGTGTGGAAGGCGGAACGGCTGCTCTGTGCCTGCTTGTGGCGGTTGGCGGAGAGGGCCTGTGCCACGGCTGGTTCCTGATGCTGGAAGCTCTGCGATGTCCATACCAGGAAGGGCACATGCAACTCGTACTCCGAAGCTCGGGGCGAAGCATGAAGGAAGAGCTTATGACTGTCGTCGAAGATGTTCTCGCCATGGTCGCTCGTATAGAGCATGGCGCTCATGCCTCCGTGTGCTCTCAGGCGCTCTATCACCCCGCTGAGCACAAGGTCGGTGTAGCGGATGGTATTGTCGTAGGCGTTGATGAGGTCGGGACGGTTCTCCTTCTTGGCCTCGCAATGCGTGTCGGGCTGGAAATGCGCCATCTGTCGGGGATAGCGGTCCATGTAGTTGAAGTGAGAGCCATAGGTGTGGAGCACGATGAATTCCTTCTTGCGCTTTCGGGCCAGTATCCTGTCGAGGATGGGCAACAGGTCGGCATCATAGTAGTTGCCGTCCTTGCCCGGGGCTTCGGCCAGCTCACGTCCAGCGGGGTTGGCATCGCCCGTCTTGAGGAAGAGCCACTGGTCGGCCTGTTCGCCCAGGAAGTCGATGAACGAGTGGTTGGGGCGCTGATTGCTCAGAAACACGGTGTGGAAGCCTGCCTCACGGAAGGCCTGCAGGATGCCTTTCTCGTGGAAGAGACGCTCGAAGTCGGAGGCCGAAGCCTGCGAGAGGAGCATGGGCACACTCTTGTGGGTGGTGTTCGACTGGGTGGTGACATCGCTGAACGTCACCAGTCCCGGGGTCTTGCTGAGCCGTGGATTGGTGTCGCGCTGATAACCATAGAGACTGAAGTTCATGGCTCGTGCCGTCTCGCCTATCACCATGACGTAGACCTCGCAGGAGTCCTCGGGATGGGACGGCCTGGCATCGAAGCGGAAACGGGCAGATGCCTCCTTGTAGTGGATGGAGGCGTTGTTGCGCTTCACGGCAAGGTAGAGGTTATAGAACACGTTGACGGGGTAGAGGTCGTTGAGCACGCTATAGTGTGGGGCGTGATGGTCGTCGAGCTGTGCGTTGTCGGAAGGACGGGAGAGACAGGCCGTGGCAACAAAGATGCACCCCACGATGGCCAAGGCTGAAGCCCACAGGGCATATCGCTTTCTGAGGGCAGAGGACAGCACGGGTGCCTTCTTGCTCCGTATGGACACCACGCCCAGGATGAGCAGGGGCAGATAGAGGATGAAGACACTCGCCACGCCAGGAATGAGGTTGTCGAGCAACTCCATGGCCTCGCCAGGATTGGTGGTTACGAGGTTGAGGAACATATCCACGGCTATGACGCCCTTGCCGAAGAGATAGAGCAACACGATCTGAAAAGCCGCAAAGAAGATGATGGGGAAGAGCCACCACACCATCTTGCCCGGCTTGCGACAGATGCTCATCAGAGCCATGTAGACACCAAAGGGCAGCACGGTGTTGGCAAGGGCTGCCCATGTGCTGAGGTGCTCGGTGAAGCAGAGTGCCACGTTGGGTACTGTCAGTGCCACGACGGCATAGGTGTATATCAGTTTGTTGAGAGATTTTGTCATAGTGCCCCTTTTACCTTTTTTACTTTTTTACCTTTTTACTTTTTTACCTTTAGAACGCCTCGTTGATATTGAAGAGGAATCCTCTCTGTCCGCCCTTGCCGAAACCATAGTCGAGACGCACGTTGACGTTCTTCTTGAATTCCCATCGATAGCCCAGTCCGAAGTTAGGCAGGATGTGACGGCTTCTCATCTGGCTGAACTTGGGGAAGACGGTTCCTGCACCTATCCAGGCCGTGAGCGAGTTGCGTTTCCACACGTGTTGGCGAAGTTCGACAGTGGCTTCTATCATGTGCTTGTCGCGATATCTTCCCTCGTAATATCCGCGCAGGGCATTGCTGCCTCCTGTCTGTGCCATCATGCCCCACGAGGGATTGCCAAAGTTGAATGTGGAACGAAGGTCCTCGGCCAGTACGGCTCCTCGCCAGGGTTGCTGGTAGGCGTTGAGCTGCAGCTCGGTGGTGCTGAAGGCATAGTCGTTGCCCATGAAGCGCGGACGGAACATCTGGGTGAGGTTCACGTAATAACCCCGGTGGGGATAGGTGAGGTTGTCACGGTTGTCGAACATGAAGGTGAATCCCACGCCATAGTTGTCGGTATGTCGGTCCATTCCCGCCAAGAGCTCGGGGCGCTCGATGTCCTTGCCGATGATGTAGTCGTAGGCCACGGAAGGACCGAGAAAGAGGTTGCTGCCAAGGTTCCACAGGAAGCTTCCGTTCACGTGCACCTGCCATCGCTTCATGTCGCTCTCGTTGTCGTCGTTGTCGCCCATGTCGTATCCCATTCCCCAGAACTTGCAGGGGAAGGAATAGAAGTAGAGCGTGTAGACGGCACGGTAACGGTCGTGGGGGAAGATGTGGGTTCCGCGCACACCGAGCAGATAGAAGCCCACCGTGCTGACATCGCCAAAGAGCGATACATTGGAGGGGAGGAGGAGCGTGTCGGCTGGGTCGGAGCGATAGATGCCTGCTGCCACTAAGCCTAAGCCCAACTTGGTGTCGGTGGCATAGTGTGGCCCTCCGATAATGCTGAAGTCGAACCGCTTGTCGTTCTTCTTGTTGGCATCGTTGAAGTAGTCGAGAAAACGGGTGATGAGCGATTTCTTCTTCACTTCCGCCTCCTTCACTTCCGTCTCCTTCACTTCCGCCTTCTCGTCCACATTTTCGTCCACCTTTTTTCCTATTTTTACTTCCTCTTTTTCCATCCCGGTATGTGGCGTGAAGGTAGAGTCAGCCTCCCCTGCCATACCAAGAGTAGGCAAGAGAAGGCATGTAAGGCATGAGAGTAGAAGCTGCTTCATGTGTTATGTATATAATAATGTGTAGGGGGTGTTAATATGTGATAAACAGTTAGTATACGAGTGCCACGTTGTCTATCCAGAGCGTGTTGCCGGGCGTTCCGATATAGGCTCCGCCATGACTGGAAGAGAACTGCAGGATGAGGTGGGTAGGGGTCTCGTTGACCGAAGCCCATCCTGTCTCCTTGATGATGACGCTCTTGCCTTTGCTATTACGAGCATAGTCACAATTACGAAGTCCCATGAGCGAGGCGTTATAGCCAGCCATGTGTCGGATGTCGCCATAGTGGATGGTGTAGGTGGCGTCGTTCACCCATCCATTGGTGCTCTTGCTGTACTTCACCACCATGGTGCCCACACGCTTGGCCGTGATGTTGCCGTGGGCATCCTCGTGACGCTTCTGCAGATAGAGGATGGCGACAGCATAGTCGCGTCCTGCCACTTTCGATGCACTGCTGAAGCCGTTCTGCTTGATGCGGGTGGCTGAGTTGGGCAACAGGGTCTTATAGTCGAAACGCACCGCCTTGGGACGATGGGTGAAAGGAATACCCCAGTTGATGGCCTTAGGACCGTCCTTGGTTCCGGTGATGGGTTCGCGCACGTCGCCCAGGAAGAGCGAGCCTGCTGCAAGCACCTTGATGTTGATGAGTCCCAATACCTTCACCTTCTCGATATGGGTGACGAGCTTGGCACAATGGCCGTTCTCGTGCTTGTCGCGATATACCGAGTTGTTGGTCTTATAGATGCCTGACACGTGGGCAAGCACATTGGAGGTTCCCCAGGGCGATCCGCCCTTGTTGGTGTAGGGGGTATTGCCATTGATGGTCATCGACGGACCTACGGCATAAACCACCTTCTTGTTTCCGCCTATGATACCTGATTCCTTGATGTTTCTGATAACCCAATTATCCATGTTTCCATACTTGATGGGTACAATCTTTTCGGCACTTTGCGCTCCCATCGTGCAGGCGAGGCAAAGTGACATTGTCATGCTTAAAATACGATGTTTCATTTCTGTTATAATAAAAAGTGGTTGCAAAGTTAGGAAAATATTTGTATCGTTATAGTTTTCTTGCTGTATAATTATAGTTATTTAAAGATTATTTTATAAAAATTAAAACTGACGGATGTGGAAAGGTGTTGAGATGTTAGAGCCAATGAGACAAAAATATGCCCAGAACCAACGATGACGAATGGTTCTGGGCATCATGTATATGGGTTTCAACTTCTCTAAACTTAGAAGCGGCGATGTCCGCCTCCTGGAGGTGGTCCCATGGGAGGTCGTCCGCCATTGAAGGGGCGTCCGCCGAAGTCGGGTCGTCCGCCATACCTCATCGTCTCGCGTGCCTGCTTGCCTCCGATGATATTCAGTCGGTAGATGACGTGGAGCATGGCATAAGAGTTGATGCTGTTGTACTCGGTATCGGTACGGGCCATGGCAGTAAGGGCACGGCTCAAGGTGCTCTGCTGGTGCAGCAGGTCGTAGAACTGGATCATCACGGTGAGGGGTTTGCCCTTGAGGAAGCCTTGCGAGAGTTGGGCGTTCCAAACCAGTTCGTTGGTGTTCATCGACTTGTCGCTGTATCCTCGTCGGCTGCTCTGGCTCAGGTCTGTGCTCAGGCTCATGCCCCAGGGCATGGTGGCTGTGATGCTCGGTCCGTAAGAGAACTGCCAGGTGTTCATGTTGCTCGATGCCTGAAGCTTGTTGCGGGCATGGTTGTAGTTGAGGGTTCCGTTGAGGTTGACCTCAAGCCAGTTGTTGCGATAGCCCATGGCGATTCGCTCGCCCACCTGAGTCTGCTTGGTGGTGTTCTTCTGCGAGGTCTTCCCGTCGAGGCTCAGATAGCCCACGGCATTGGTATAGGCAAGGGTGGTGAAGGTGTTGATGTTCCATACGCCAGCGCTGTCGATGGCTGTATTGAACATGAAGGCGCCTCGTGCGTTCCAGTTGCCGTTGATGTTTTCGGGCTGTGTGGTTCGTCCACCGGTCTTGTCGTCGTAGGTCACCATGTCGCTGATGCTGTTGCGTGTCATCGAGAAGTTGACGAAGGTCATCAGGGCTCGCTGGTGCTTCTCTATATAGTTGTTGTAGAAGAGTCGGAAGTTGTGGGTGAACGATGGCTTCAGTCCCGGATTTCCCTTCTTGATGTTGAGCGGATTGCTGTCGTCGGTGATGTCGAGCAGGTCGGTCATGGAGGGTTGCGAGGTGGTTCCGCGATAGTTGACGCGCAGGTTGCTCACCTTGCTGAAACGATAACGGAAGTCGAGGGCTGGTGAGAAGTTGGTGACGTTGCGTGTCGTTTCGATGTGCTGCCCCATATAGTCGTAGATGAAGTTCGACCTCTGTGGCTGGAGCATGGCTCCGAAGCTGAGGTTGTACTTTGGTCGGATGAATCGCATCATGAGCTGCATCTCGTGAATGTAGTTCTTGTATTCGGAGAATCGGCTCTGGTCGCTGTCGAAGTACTCGTCGAGAGGCGAGCGCAGAGTGCCCAAGTAGTTGCCCCATCCACGATACTCGGGAGTGATGGAAGCCCACTGGTTTGCCTCCTCATCGCTGAAGTCGGAGAAGTTGTAGGTGGAACGGTCGGTCTTCGAGTATTTGTAGGTGAACTTATAGCTCAGTTGCAGGAATGTGGCTTTCCAGAGTGGCTCACTGTAGGTGGCCTGCAGAGAGTAGCTGTAGTTGCGGGTAGGCGTCACGTTGTAACGATAAGTGTTGTAGTGGTCGGTCTCGTTGCCGTTGGCCACATCTACAAGGTACATGTAGGCATTGGTGAGTGAGAGGCTGTTGGCATCGGTCTTGCCGTAGCTGGCATCGGTGCGCACGGTGACGTTGCGTCCCATCGCACTGAGTCGACGATTGTACTGCAACATGCCTTTCAGATTTTCAGACTCGCTATAGCTGATGCTGCTCGACGACTGCAGGTTGACGAGAGCTCCAGCCTGCTGCAACAGACTCTTGCTTGTGCTTACGTCCTCAAGTCCCAGCTCGGCGCGTGCTGCGTCCTCGAGCGGGTCGTTGGTGATCTGGTAAGGATCGGCATTAAACTGTGCCGACAAGCTTCGTGCCAGTGCATCGCTGCTCTTGATGGTGAAGGATGGACGGAACATGATATTGGTCATAGTGTCGGGTTTCCATTCCAGGCGGAAACGTCCGTCCCAGCTGTTGCTGCGCGAGAAGTTCTTGGCACGGCTGTTCGAGAAAGACGAGTTCTGGCTCACGAAGTTCTCGGAAGCCACCGTGCTGCTGATGTCCCCATCGCTGTGGTTCCATCTCAGCGAGGCATCCATCTTGAGCTTATCCTTGTTCTCGTAGTTGTAGTTCAGACCCACCATCTTCGAGGCGTTGAGTCCCTGCTTGTTGGGTCCCCATCCGCCAGGGCCTCCACCTCCGGGGAATCCCATGTCGTTGGTGTTGTTGGCTGATGCGAAGAGCATGAGTCGGTTGCGGTCGTTGAAATAAGCCGCCATGCCTCTTTCGCTGTATCGTTGCTTGGTGCCTATGCTGAGGTCCATATTGGCGATGAGTCCTTTGTTCATGCCTCTCTTGATGCCGAAATCGAGCACGGTTTCCTCTTCTCCGTCGTCGATGCCCGTCACCTTAGCCAGGTCGCTTTTCTCGTCGTAGGCCTTGATCTTGTCGATGATGCTGGTGGGCAGGTTCTTCAGGGCCGTCTTGGTGTCGCCGGTCATGAACTCCTTGCCGTCTACGAGGATCTTCTTTACTTCTTTTCCGTTGATTTTGATGCTTCCGTCATCGCTCACCTCAGCACCAGGCAGGCGCTTCACGAGCTCTTCGATGGTGGAGCCTTCGGGTGTGCGATAAGCCGCAGAGTTGTACACGAAGGTGTCTTCCTTGAGCACCACTTTCTTGGCCATGGCCGTGACGGTGGCGGCCTTGAGCATGATGGCCTCTGCGTTGATGTTTATCTTGCCCATGGCGAGGTCTTTGCCCTGGGTCATCATGATGCGCCTTACGGTGGGCTTGTATCCTACGCTGGTTATCTTGAGCAGATAACTGCCGTCTTCGGGAGCCTGAAGGCTGAAGAGTCCATTCTCGTCGCTGATGGCGCCTGAGATATAAGTGCTGTCCGCGCGTAGCAGTTGTACGGTCGATGCCTCGACAGGGTCGTTGGTTCCCTTGTCGATAATGGCACCCGTGATGAGGTGTTGCTGTGCCTGCATCATCATGGCGATGAATAGCAGGAGCAGGGTGAGTACTGATTTTCTCATTTCTGTATTTTATAGGTTTTTTTATTCACTTGATAGTTTAGACGCATCCTTTGTGATAAGGTTTAGTCTAAAATGTGTGAAAAGAATGCTAAAAGTGTGTTCTTTTGCATCAAAATGCAGAAAAATACGTACCTTTGCACGCAAGAATTACATTATTTATAATATATTGATAAATTTATGAGTCAGAGAGTCATCATTTCTACCAATCTCGAAAGTGAGATAGCCGAAGCCTTGGCAGAGTGCGAGCACGACAAGATTTTTGTGCTTACCGACGAAACCACAGTTGTCAAGTGCTGGCCTGTTGTGAAAAATTATTTCTCGCTCAGGGATGCGAAGGTCATTACCATTGGTGCTACCGATACGCACAAAGACCTCGACACGATGGTACACGTATGGAAGTCGTTGGGCGAGGGCGGTGCATCGCGCCATTCGTGCATGATAAACCTGGGTGGTGGAATGGTTACCGACTTGGGTGGCTTTGCCGCAGCAACTTTCAAGCGTGGCATCAACTTCATCAATATCCCCACTACGCTCCTCTCGATGGTGGATGCTTCGGTGGGAGGAAAGACGGGCATCAACTTCGGTGGACTGAAGAACGAGATAGGCGTGTTCTGCGACTCCAAGTTTGTCATTCTCGATACTGAGTTCCTGCGCACGCTTGATGCCGAGAACATCTGTTCGGGCTATGCCGAGATGCTGAAGCATGGTTTGATTTCGGACGAAAAGATGTGGGCGGAGTTGGTTGGCTTCGACCTGGCTCATCCCGACTTGCAGCAGTTGCAACGCATGGTGGGCGATAGCGTGGCGGTAAAGGAGCGCATCGTAGAGCAGGATCCTCATGAGCACGGCATCCGCAAGGCGCTCAACTTGGGACATACTTTCGGTCATGCCTTTGAAAGCTGGGCACTGAAACGCAAGCCTGTTCTGCACGGCTATGCTGTGGCGTTCGGTCTGATTCCGGAACTCTATCTGAGTGTGATGAAGACGGGATTCCCAACGGAGAAGATGCGACAGACGGTGAACTTCATCAAGGAGTACTATGGCTCGCTTCCTATCACCTGCGATGACTACGACGAACTGATAGAACTGATGCGCCATGACAAGAAAAATCAGGATGGCATCATCAACTTTACCTTGTTGGGTGGAATCGGTGATATTCGCATCAACCAAAGTGCCACCATCGACGAAATCAAAGAGGCTTTCGACTTCTTCCGTGAAGGATAAAGCCAAAGCGTTATAAAGCACAAAAGTTTTGAGCTTTGAATATTGAGCATTATGAGAGTTATTTGTTTTCTCATAATGATTCAATGTTCAAAGCTCAATTTTTTATGCGTAATGCTCAAGCTCATGTCTTAATGCGTAAAAAATCAAAATTTTTCACGCCTTGGCTTGACAAATTTATTTGTTGCCGTACATGTTCTCGTAATATTTCTGATAGTCGCCAGAGGTTACATTGTCCATCCATTCCTGGTTGTCGAGATACCATTTCACGGTTTTCTCGATGCCCTCTTCGAACTGCAGACTTGGTTCCCAACCCAATTCGCGCTGCAATTTGCGTGAATCGATGGCGTAACGCATGTCGTGGCCTTTTCGGTCGGTGACGTAAGTGATGAGGTCGAGGTCTTCGCCCTCCTTGCGACCGAGAAGACGGTCTACGGTCTTGATAACCACCTTGATGATGTCAATGTTTTTCCACTCGTTGAAACCTCCGATATTATAGGTCTCAGCCACCTTTCCTTCGTGGAAGATGACATCGATGGCACGGGCATGGTCTACCACGTAGAGCCAGTCGCGCACGTTCTCACCCTTGCCATAGACGGGCAGAGGCTTGCGATGGCGTATGTTGTTGATGAAGAGAGGAATGAGCTTCTCTGGGAACTGGTAAGGACCATAGTTGTTGGAGCAGTTGGTCACGATGGTAGGCATGCCGTAAGTATCGTGGAAAGCACGTACAAAGTGGTCGCTGCTGGCCTTGGAAGCCGAGTAGGGAGAATGGGGATTGTACTTGGTGGTTTCTACGAAGAACTCCTCGCCATAAGCCTCGTGGTTCTTGCCACTTGATGCCTTGGTGGAGAATGGTGCTGCCACGCCCTCGGGATGTGTCATCTGCAAGGCGCCATACACCTCGTCGGTAGAAATGTGGTAGAAGCGCTTGCCCTCATAGCCTTCGGGCAGACTCTCCCAGTAGGTCTTTGCTGCCTGCAGGAGCGAGAGTGTTCCCATCACGTTGGTCTGTGCAAAGGTGAATGGATCCTTGATAGAGCGGTCTACGTGGCTTTCTGCAGCCAGATGGATAATGCCGTCTACCTGATAGTCGTTCATCAACTTGAGCATCAGCTCGAAGTCGCAGATGTCGCCCTTCACAAAGGTGTAGTTGGGCTTGTCCTCGATGTCCTTGAGGTTGGCCAGATTGCCTGCATAAGTCAGCTTGTCGAGGTTGATGATGTGATACTCGGGATATTTGTTCACGAACAGACGGACAACGTGTGAGCCGATAAATCCGGCGCCGCCTGTGATGATGATGGTTCGCTTCATTATATTTATTATTAAAATTGTTACTTAAGGAGGTTTGCAATGCACTTTTCGAGCGAGTCAATCCAGTAGGGCACTTTCACGCCGAAGGTTTCCTTGATGGTTCGCTTGTCGAGCACGGAGTAGGCAGGACGGGTCACTGGCGAAGGATATTCCGAGCTGTAGCAGGGCTGTATGTCGCACTGTGTGTGTCCGGCTATGCGGGCTATCATCTGTGTGAAGTCGTACCAGGAGCACACTCCCTCGTTAGAGAAATGATAGATGCCGGTGTATTTGCTCTTGTCGTCGGCCGACTTTATCTTGTCTATGACAGTGAGGATGGCGTTGGCCAGGTCGAGAGCATAGGTAGGAGTTCCGCACTGGTCGAACACTACCTTCAACTGTGGCTTTGTGGCTGTGAGGTTGAGCATTGTCTTGCAGAAGTTCTTGCCAAACTCAGAGTAGAGCCATGCGGTGCGGATGATGACATACTGGCAACCGCTTGCCATGATTTTCTGTTCGCCGTGAAGCTTGGTTGTACCATATACACCTGTAGGAGTTCCCTTCTGCTGGGGTCCGCAAGGCACATTGTATGGTTCCTTGCCAAAGACGTAGTCGGTGGAAATCTGCACGAGCAGTCCGCCAGTCTCCTTCATTGCCAAGGCAAGGTTCTCTGGAGCATCGGCATTCAGTTTCTCTGCAAGTGCTGCCAACTTCTCGTCGTTTTCGCAGGCATCCACATTGGTCCATGCCGCACAGTTGATGATGGCGTCTATGTGGTTCTCGCTCACCATCTTGCGTATGGCGTCCATGTCTGTAATGTCGAGGTATGTGGTTTCCACGCCTTCCACCTGGTTCACGTCGGTGAAGAGATAGTGGTCTGTGGTGTTCTTGCTCACGATTCTCATCTCGTTGCCGAGCTGGCCGTTGGCTCCTGTCACTAATATATTCATTTCCTTTTTTGTTTTGTTGTTGTTTTTTGCTCTGCAAAAATACTACTTTCTGTTGATACAGCCAAGACTTCATTGCTAAAGTTTACTAATGCTCTCTTAATGAGCTGTAAAAACAGAGCCCCCGCAGACTTTCCTTGATGTGGGGAAGAGTCTGCGGGGGCATCTCTATGAATAAGCGACAGGCTCTCTACAGTAAATGCCTGTCATGGGCCATCGCTAAAGCTTAGAGCTTGAACTTGTAACCCAAAGTGATCTGGAATACAGAGTTGCGGTCAGAACCACGATCCGCAATTTTTGATACACCGATGTTGTAACGCGCATCGAGACAAACGTTCATGTACTCGTAAGAAATTCCTACAGGAATAGAGAAATCAAAAGTCTTTATCTCTGCTCCTTCTGGTGCATATTTGTCGTAGTCGATACTGATGCCGTCAATTTTTACTTTATTGCTTACATTGAATGCAGGCTGAATACCAGCTTTCAGTGCCAGGCCTTTTGCAACATAGGCGTTTACCAAAATAGGGATATTCACATAGTTCATCTCCAATTTTGGGTCTCCTTCAGCGTCCTTAACTGAGGCTCCTTGCATAGAATAGAGAAGACCGGCGCTGATTCCTACCATGGGTGAAACGTGATATTCTCCCTCTACACCACCAACAAAGCCTGCTTTGTAACCAGCTTCGTCTTCAGTAACGGAAGATACGTTCAAACCGACTTTAGGCTGAATAGTGATGTCGCCTGCTGAATACTGTGCGAATGCACCTACTGAAGACAGCACCATAGCTGCCATAACCAATAATTTTTTCATACTCTCTGAAATTATAAATTAATAATAATGTGTTGCACAAACTTACTAACAAGAATGTTCTGCTGTCCAATAGGATGTGTTTTAAACTTCTTATTCTTAGACGGGGGCAAAGGTATAATTATTTTTATTAAGATGCAAACAAATTTTATAGTATTTTTTATTCTATGGAAAAATAAGGTCAGTAATATAGAAATATATAATCGGTGGAGAAATTACATTAAGCTAAATGAACAGAACTAAACTTGCTTTGGAATAGCCATGGCGAGAAAAGTGTCATGAAATAAAAATTGTTACTCATAAATGAAAGCTCGATAAAGGGTATAAAAAAAGTATCTTAAAATAGTTTGCAACTATCCTAAGATACTTTATCGAGTATCCAGCCCTTCTTTTGTCTCCTTGCTATGTTTTCATCTCACAGCAAGGAGCGAGAGGGTGGATGGGCTTATGAAAAGCCTGTTGTTGTTCTGAGCTTAGAGCTTGAACTTGTAACCCAGTGTTACCTGGAAAACAGAGTTGCAGCCCTTAACATCTTTGTCTACCTTGGTGCAACCGATGTTGTAACGAGCATCGAGACAGATGTTCATGTACTCGTAAGAAATACCTACTGGTACAGAGAAGTCGAATGTATTAACATTTTCAGCATCGTCTTTTGCTACCATGAAACCTGGCTGAACACCAGCCTTCAATGCCAAACCGTTAGCAACATAGAAGTTGGCAAGGATAGGGATGTTGAGGTAAGCTGGCTTCCACTTGGCCTCAATGTCAACACCTTCAACGTTTACTGACCACTTGCATCCCTGCTGAGAATAAAGAAGACCTGCGCTGACACCGATCAATGGTGAAACGTGATACTCAGCTTCTGCACCAACAGCCAAACCAGTCTTGTAGTCACCGTCAACGTCGCCACCAACAGATGCAATGTTCAAACCAATCTTAGGCTGAATAGTGATGTCGCCTGCTGAATACTGTGCAAAAGCACCTACTGAAGACAGCACCATAGCTGCCATAACCAATAATTTTTTCATACTCT
>ERZ1023619.264-NODE-264-length-12382-cov-17.604689_pt1 | contig 12382 bp, 8 predicted proteins | sample MGYA00380329_ERZ1023619 | MGnify/ENA primary metagenome ERZ1023619 (study PRJEB33179, sample SAMN07448976) | human gut metagenome | biome: Human-gut; feature: Human associated habitat; material: Faeces | host: Homo sapiens | place: India: Bhopal | collected...
TACACCTGCGGTCTTACCCTGAAGAGCAGACTTGGCATTGGTGATGGTACGATTCTCCATATCCTCTTTCTTTACCTGAGAGATGGCACCAGTTACAGAACTCTTTTTCTGTACACCATATCCAACAACGACAACATCGTCGAGCATTTTGTTGTCTTCCTTCATGTTGATTTTCAACTTAGAGGTGATGGCAGGCACCTCTTTAGTCTTATAACCGAGATAAGAGAAAACCAAGGTTTTCCCCTTTTGTACCATGATGGAGAAGTCTCCATCCAATCCTGTGACAGTGCCGCTTTTGGCGTCGTCTTTTACTTTGACAGTAACGCCAATCAATGGCTCAGCATTCTGGTCAACAACCAGACCTGTCACTTTCATCAGTTCTTGTGCTATAGCTGTAGAACTGGAAACAATCAATAATACGATGAAGGTTAGTAACCTTCCATAATCATGTTTGATACTCATAAGGTTTGCGAGTTAATAGAGTTAATAGATTTAATATTCTATGTTTTATTTTGCGTTGCAAAGGTACGAACTTTTCTCCCAAGGCTTTTTCTAATATGTTTTCTTGACTTTAATTTTTGTTCAAAAGGGGTTTCCTATCTGTTTAAAAACTTTCAGATTTGTTAAAACTCCTTTATAAACATTGTATATATCAAGGATTTATCGTACTTTCGCAATATAAAAACCTATAAGACTTATGATTAAAGATAAAAATCTTTTATATCTGCTTTTAGTTCTGGCAGTTATCCTTACCTCAGCTTGTCAGCGTGAAGAACAGACAGCGGTCAATGATACCAATGCCGAGAAGGAAGTGGTATTGTCAACACATATCTCCAACAAGAAGGTAAACGGCATCTGCGAAGACCAGTATGGGCAAATCTGGATAGGCACCTTTCGTGGTCTCAACAAATATGATGGTACCAAGTATCACCAATATTTTTGCGTGGACGATTCTCTTGGACTGCCCGACAACCAAATCAGTAGCATCTACAAGGATTCCCGAAATCGTTTGTGGGTGACAACCGTTAATGGTATCTGCTTTTACAATAAGAAAGGTAAATTTACCAGGGTGTCTCTTTCCACCCCCCCGAAGGAAATAAATACTATACCAAGGTCTTTGAAGATAAGAAAGGACGATTATTCTTTACCACAGGTTCTTCTTTATATCAATATGATGAAAAGAGAAATAAACTTGTTGTCAAATTGAAAAGATTTGAGGACAAGATGATTTTCCATGTCTCTTGCCATGTCGACAAGAACAACATCATCTGGATTCGCACCCCTTTCTCCCTGAAAGGCTATCGTTCTGACACATTCAAGAAAACAGCGGATATTTCACTGAAGGAATATTCACAGTATTCCTATCTTCAAGATGGTCATAAGATATGGATAACAAGCAATTCTGGCATTCTAATTTTTGATACGCAAACTAAAAAGATGCTTCCTTTGCCAGAAACTCTAAGAAAATGGAAATTGCCCCATGATTGGGTTAATTTGATTCATCCTTACGACAACGGCTTGCTGCTCAATACAGCCAAACATGGCTTGTGGCTGCTTGATGACCATCATCAGCTGGTTCACCAAAGTGAAAAGAACTTTCCTTTTGATTTAGGTGATATGCAAGTCTCTCAAATCTTTACCGATTCAAAAGGAAACCTATGGTTGGGATCGGACGAAGATGGTGTAAAGACCATCTATCGCTATAAGGATATGTTCAACAGTAACCTTGCCTTACAACGTTCTGTTGGAAGGCAAGCCGTACAGGCTGTTGTTCCTGACAAAACCAACCATTTGTGGATAGCTACCAAGAAGAATGGCATCTATGTATATGATTTGACCACCAACCAAATCAAGCAAATTCCACAAGTTTATCATAATAGCAATCATGACAAAAAGAACCTTATTACTAACGTTTTTGTGGACAGACACAATTATGTTTGGCTCGCCAATGTAGAAAACGTAGCCAAATGTAAGTATGAAAATGGTATATTAAGCGTCGTGGAGACTTACCCCATCTTTGCTCCAATGAACTTTGCACAAGACAAGTTTGACAACATCTGGGTATCTACCGCGAGTGTCAATATATATTCCATTTCAGCCAAGGAAAAGAAAGTTAGCAAGAAGCAGCTGTTTCCTTCTGCCTTTACCTTTATCCCAGGTTTGATACGTCTCAAGAACAACAACTTGCTGATTTCAGCTTTCTCCGAGCCTATTTTGGAGATGAATGGCAATACATTTGAGACTAAGAAATTCAAGGTAAGTCCTAATGATTGGAAGAACTGTATTAAGCGCAGTGTTTTCATTCCAACCAAGACATTCCAAGACAGCAAGGGGAATATCTGGTTGGGCACTGTTAGCAATGGACTCTTGAAGTATGATGCACAAACTCGTCATATAACTCCGATTAAAGGGTTGTCTTGCTCCGACATATCGAGTATTGAGGAAGATAGAAGTGGCAATCTATGGATCAGCACCATGTATGGACTCAATAAGCTGGATACCAGGACCAGCAGGGTTACTTCATACAAAGAAGCCGATGGCATTGGTGGTTTCCAGTTCAATGATCGTGCTTCCTGCAAGCTGAAAGATGGTACACTTATCTTTGGAGGAACCCATGGTCTCACCATATTCAATCCACAGAATGTAACGACCAACCAGCATATCAACCTGTTGTTCGAGAACTTAAGGGTACACAATCTGCTGGTACAAGCAAGTGAAGGCGGCAACATAGAGGAAAGTATGGAGAAGGCTCCCCATATCCGTCTGGGATACAAAGAGAACAGTTTCAGCATCTCTTTTGCTGCCATCGATTATAGCGACTACAAGCGCATCCATTACTTCTACCAGATGGAAGGGTTTGATAATACGTGGATAGATGCAGGTAGCAATACCGAAGCTTATTATTCCAACTTGCCTGCTGGCAACTATACTTTCAAGGTCAAGATTGTGGGCAATGACACCAACCATACCATTGCCGAGAAATCCATCAAGGTATCCATAGCTCCAGAACCATGGAACTCTTGGTGGGCATGGTGTCTCTATCTTCTTTTGGCTGCTGGTGCAAGCTATGCTTATATGCGGTTTAAGCAACGTATCAGTATCGAAAAGGAGATGGTAAAAAAGGCAGAGGAGGAAAAAGAGCAAGAACAACGCATCAACAAAATGAACATGAGCTTCTTTGCCAATATCTCCCATGAGTTTCGTACACCATTGACGATGATATCGGGACCTGTAGAACAACTCTATGAGAGTGCGGATATCAGCAAGCACAACAAGCAGTTGCTCAATATCATCAATAGAAGCGTCAACCGGATGCTCAAGTTGGTGAACCAGTTGCTCGACTTCAATAAACTGGAGAATGACACCCTTCGATTGCATGTTAAGCTTTGCGACATCATCACTGAGATGCAGAGAATCATGGACTTGTTTATCGTCAATGCAGAAGAAAAAGGGATTACGCTGAACTGTCATGGCTTGGAAGGCTCTTATCTCACTTGGCTGGATGCCGACAAGTTAGAGAAGATCATCAACAACCTCATGTCCAATGCCATGAAGTTTACCCCATACGGAGGTAAGATAGATGTTTCCTTGGATACAGAACTGGACAAGCATGGTATGCAATGGATTCAGATAACAGTTGCAGACACAGGCAGGGGCATCCCTGAAAAAGAGCTGGGCAATATCTTCAAACGATATTATCAGTTGAACAATCAGTCGGCAGGCTCCATCAACTGGGGTACGGGTATCGGTCTATACTATGCCCGCAGTTTGGCGATTCTACATCATGGCATGCTTACGGCAGGCAATCGCAAGGAGTGCCAGGGAGCCATCTTCACACTCAAGCTACCTACCCAAGAGAACTTTTATTCCGATACAGAGAAAACTGATTTGGCAGGAGACCAGAAAATGAAACTCCCATCGAATGACAAATCCGTTATAATCAACAAGCTGGAACAAAAAGATGAACATGATACTCGCCCTAAGGTACTGATTGTAGATGATGACACAGAAGTGGTACATTATCTTCGTACGCTGTTGGCTACCACCTATCGCGTGATTTATTGTTTTGATGCAGAGAGTGCCTTGAAAGCTATACGTGAGAAAGAACCAAGCCTCGTTCTCACCGATGTGGTGATGACAGGAATGAGTGGATACGAGCTTTGCAAGACAATCAAGGAAGACATCCAACTCTGTCATATCCCTGTGATTCTCGTTACTGCCAAGACTACTCCCGAGAATCAAGTGGAAGGTTTGAATAGTGGTGCTGATGCCTATGTCACCAAGCCATTCACACCGAAGGTGTTGTTGGCAATGATCAACTCCCTGCTCACCAACCGTAAGAAGGCTAAGACCATTCTCAATAATGCCACAGAAACCGATAAGACTATAGAAGAAGTATTGTCGCCACAAGACAAGGCTTTTATAGATGAATTGTATAAGATTATGGAGCAAGAACTATCCAATTCCGAGCTGGACGTAAACAAGGTGACAGAATTGATGTGCATCTCTCGTACCAAATTATACTATAAGGTAAAGGGATTGACGGGTGAAAACCCAAGTGTCTTCTTCAAGACCTACAAGCTCAATCGTGCAGCCGCATTGATAGTAGAGGGCAAATACAACATCTCGGAAATAGCCTATATGACAGGCTTCAACACCCTTTCCCACTTTTCAACCAGCTTCAAGAAGCAGTTTGGGTGTACTCCGAGCGAATATAGCAAAAAGAAATACTGATACACAATCGCTGTTCTCCTGCCACTCGTTGCAATGCCGTTAGAAGGGTCTTCGGATAAATGACATATAGCAAACAACCCATTATAGAAATGCTGCAAGAGCCTCGGTTCTTGCAGCATTTTTCTGTTTTATAGAACGAAACCGTGCATTTATCATTCATTATTCTTGAATAAATGGAAAAATAAATGTATCTTTGCAAAAAGAATAAAAGAACAGAAAGACTATGGCAGAGATGATTACAAGGAAATTGCCAGCAGGCATACAATTCTTTAGCATTATCCGCAAGGAAGGCTACTTATATGTTGACAAGACCGACTTGGTATGGCAACTTACTCACTCAGGTGATTTATACAATTATCTGAGCCGTCCTCGTCGTTTCGGTAAGTCTCTGCTTATAGATACCTTGCAATGCTACTTCGAAGGCAAGAAAGAACTCTTTGAGGGGCTGAAGATTATGGAACTGGAAGAAGAATGGACTGAGTATCCCGTCATCAGACTTGACATGAGCGGTGCAGGTGCCACTGCTGCCGAAATCAAAGACTATCTCAATCTTGAGTTTTCGAAATACGAAGCATTATACGGCATCAAGCCTAAAGAAACTTCTCGCGAATCCGTACGTCTCCAAGTTATCCTTGACACTGCCCATCAAAAGACAGGTAAGCAAGTAGTTGTCTTGATTGACGAATACGATTCCCCATTGCAGCATTCATGGAAGACACCAGAGCATGAAGGTTGCACTGAAGTTTATCGTTCTGTATTCTCCGTGCTCAAACTCAAAGGAAATGTACTTCGCTTTGTCTTCATCACAGGCATCACGAAGTTTACCCAGATATCCCTGTTCTCAGTACTTAACCATCTGACAAACATCAGTTTTCTCCCACAATTTGCCCCTCTTTGTGGCATCACCGAGGAAGAGATGACAGTTAACTTCGCCCCAGAGTTGGAGGCCTTGGCAGATAAGATGGAATGCGGCATTGAAGAAGCACACGACAAGTTGAAGACCTATTATGACGGTTATCATTTCAGCGATGAGAACATGACCGACATCTACAATCCGTTCAGCTTGCTCAACGCCCTCTCCCAATTGCGTCTGCGCAACTATTGGATTTCATCCGGCGCCACTTCCATGCTGAATAAATTCGTAAACAACATGGAGTTACGCCTTCATGACTTCGAAGATTGCTACATCGACAAAGACACACTGGAGACATCAGATGTCATAGAAGGCGGTGCCGAACTATTCCTCTATCAGACAGGTTATCTCACTATCAAGGGTTTTGATGAAGATGGATATTCTTTAGGCTTTCCGAATGAGGAAGTAAGAAAGGCTCTCTACAAAGCCGTACTGCCTACACTGACCCAGAAGGACATCACGGATATTGTCTCCATACAAAGCAGGTTAATGCACAGCATGAACAATGGCAATTTGGAAGAAGCCAAGCTGTGTATGAAATCTCTCATCTCAAATGTCCCATACAGCAATAAGAAATTGGCAAGTATGGACATGGAGGAGCGTTATCGCCTTATCATCAGCACCATACTGAATGCCATAGGATGCCAAGTAGAAGTAGAACACATGTTATCAACAGGTAGAATAGACATCGTAGCCTCCACCTCCCGCTTCATCTATGTAGTGGAACTGAAGTTAAGCAACAATGGAGGGATAAATGCTGCCGAAAAACAAATCATTGACAATGGCTATCTCAAACCATTCTTGGCAGATGACAGAAAGGTTATAGGATTAGCAGTAGAATTAGATGACATGGGCAAAGGACTCATTGATTGGAAAGAGGTGCAAAATTAGCAGTAAAGTCTTCCATAATTGCTTTTATCATTTCATTCATATTTCTAATAACAATTTTATATTTCCACCCTTTTAACATACACTATCGCCGTTCTCCTGCCACTCGTTGTGATACCATTAGCAGGGTTTTCGGAGAAGGTTCGAAGCTCCTTCGTAGCTGTGGAACGAGGAAGGGAAGTTAGCTCGGCATAATCTGCCACACGAATAAAGGGATGAGTGGCATCAGCCAAGTAATCTTGCAACATCTTCAGGCGTTCTTCCTTGGTATAAGGAGAACGATTCACCCTGGATACACCGGCACGAGTAAGCTTACAATGAAGATTGACGTCATTCACGAGGTCTTTGTCTGAAACATAGCGCACGTTCTTCACCTCGATGCTCTTAGCATTGCGTTTGGTCTCATCGCCATCGATGGTATCCATCTCCTTGTCTTTCTTTACACCAAGCGTTGCCTGGAAGGTACCGATGCCTTCGAGCGTAACCGTATTACCTTCTGCCAGTTCCTCCACCAGTTGTTCGGCTATCTTGCTGAGCGCATGCTTCAAGATGCCGTCGTCGAGGATGCCATGAGCGCCTGCCTTCTTCAAGAACTCTTTGGTGGAGAGATTTCTTCGCTTCTCTAAACGATAATAACACTTGGTTTCGCCAGTACCATTGAGGTCGGGCATCTCTTGCTTGATGTATCTTGCCATAATCTATCACTTTAAAAGGTTTGTAATATGCCTGTAAAGTTACAAATTTCCTACTACAAAACCTCAAGAAGCCCACTACATTTTATAAAACTTAACTTATATTTTACGGAATATAGCTTAAGCGTAGTTAAATATAGACTGTATTTTATGAAATACCAGTTAGGCGAAGCAGTATGCAGTAGGCTTTTATAGGTTTTGATCTATAGCATTAGAGGTTATACATTAAGGAGAGCCAAGTTATATAACCAGAAGAAAAATAAGATACTTTAGAACCACAAAGGCAAGCTTCTACAATCACAAAACAACAAATACTTAGTTTTTTTCTGCATAGTTACAACAGTTTACCATCAAAACAGCTTGTAATTATTCATTTTATCACCTCTTTGTTTGCTCAAATCACTTAAAAATCGTACTTTTGCCACAAAAAGCGAAAATTGGCTACACTCGGCAAAATCAAGCGAGCTTGTTTTGCACAATCTTTGTCACAAAAAGCGAAGGCAAGCAACAACGTTTGCCAACAACAACTAAAAAAGAATAGAACTATGGACGAAGCAATTAAGCAAATAGGAGAAAGACTGAAAGGTCTGCGCGAAGTTCTCAACATCCCTGCAGAGGAAGTGGCAGAGCTTTGCGAAATCAGTCTTGAACATTATCTGAAGATCGAATCGGGAGAGGCCGACCCATCTGTATATCGCCTCTCCAAGATTTCAAAACGCTATGGCATTGACCTCGATGTACTGCTCTTTGGCGAGGAGCCTCGCATGAAGGGCTACTACGTCACACGCAAGGGGCAAGGTCCGGAAATAGAACGCAACAACCAGTATAAATACGAAAGCCTCGCTGTAGGTTTCAAAGACAGAAGGGTGAATCCCTTCATGGTACAGGTTGACCCTCTGCCAGGAGATGACAAGCCTCACAAGAACGGACACGACGGTCAGGAATACGACTACGTCATGGAAGGCCAGCTCGAAGTAACGATAGAGGATAAAGTGATGGTACTTAATCCTGGCGACAGTATTTATTTCGACAGTAAGAAACAACACTGCTTCCGCTCGCTGAACGGAAAACCAGCCAAGTTTCTTTGTATAATCATATAGGAGTTAAAGGTGTTAAGGAATTGAAGAAGTTAAGACAAATGATATAATCACCTCACAAGAGCAATAAACCATCTATAATAATAAGGTGAAGCCTTAACTTTTCACACACTTAGCCTCTTAACCCCTCTCAAATCACACACAACATGATAGAGAGATTTCTAAAACAAACTCATTTTACTTCAGAACAAGACTTCAAGGAGCATCTGGAGTTTATCATCCCCGAAGACTTCAACTTTGCCTACGACGTAATGGACGAGTGGGCAAAGATAAAACCCGACCATGTTGCACTGCTTTGGACAAGTGAACGTGGCGAGGAGATACGTTTTACCTATCAAGACTTGAAGGAGCAGAGCGACAAAGCTGCAGCATACTTCCAGAGTCTCGGCATAGGCCACGACGACAAAGTAATGCTCATACTGAAACGCCATTACCAGTGGTGGCTTGCCATGCTCGGTCTCCACAAGTTGGGCGCCGTAGCCATCCCTGCCACACATATGCTTACCAAGCACGACATCATCTACCGTAACAATGCAGCAAGCGTGAAAGCCATCATCTGCTGTGGAGACGACTATGTGGTAGAACAAATCAGCGAGGCCATGCCAGAGAGTCCTACTGTCAAGACATTGATCAGCATCGGTCCAGACATTCCTGAGGGTTTCCACGACTGGATGAAGGAATGGAACGAATGTGCTCCTTTCGTTCGTCCTGAGCATGTAAATTCCAACGAGGACACTCTCTTGATGTACTTCACATCGGGCACCACAGGCGAGCCAAAGATGGTGGCACACGATCACCTCTATGCGCTCGGCCATTTGACCACGGGTGTATATTGGCACAACCTGCACGAAAATTCCATCCATCTTACCGTAGCCGATACCGGTTGGGGCAAGGCTGTTTGGGGCAAACTCTACGGACAATGGTTTGCCGGAGCCACCGTCTTCGTCTTCGACCATGAGAAGTTTACCGCCGACAAGATTATGCGCCAGATAGAGAAATATCACATCACCTCCTTCTGTGCACCTCCCACCATCTATCGCTTCATGATTCAGGAGGATTTCTCTAAGTATGACCTCAGCAGTCTTGAATACTGCACCACTGCGGGAGAGGCTATGAACCCATCTGTGGCAGAAACCTTCCAGAAACTGACAGGCGTTCAGATTTATGAGGGCTTCGGACAGACAGAGACCACCATGACTCTTGGCACCTTCCCCTGGATCAAGCCAAAGCCAGGAAGCATGGGTAAGCCTAACCCACAATACGAGGTTCACATCCTTCGCCCAGACATGAGCGAATGCGAGGATGGCGAAAAAGGCGAAATTTGCATCCGCATAGGTGACAACAAGCCTATCGGTCTCTTCAAATATTACTATCGTGATGAAAAGCAGACCAAATCGGTTTGGCATGACGGCTACTATCATACAGGCGACATGGCTTGGCGCGACGAGGAAGGCTACTTCTGGTTTGAGGGAAGAATTGATGATGTAATCAAGAGCTCAGGCTATCGCATTGGTCCCTTCGAGGTAGAGAATGCCCTGATGACTCATCCTGCCGTAGTAGAGTGTGCCATTACCGGTGTACCAGACCCTATAAGAGGTATGGTGGTAAAGGCTACTGTTGTGCTCAAAGATGAGTACAAGAGTTTGGCAGGTCCCGACCTGATCAAGAAGTTGCAGGATCACGTAAAGCACGAGACTGCCCCTTATAAGTATCCTCGCATCATCGAGTTCGTAGATGAATTGCCAAAGACCATCTCAGGCAAGATTCGAAGAGTCGAAATAAGAGAGAAGGACAATAAAAAATAATATCTATCCGAGGGGGTTAGAATTGAAGGTCACAAATTCTCCTCCCAATCATATCAATACAAAATGGATAAAAGAATTGTAGTAAAAGTGGGCAGCAACGTGCTGACCCGTGAAGATGGCAAACTCGACGTAACAAGAATGTCGGCTATTGTCGACCAAATCGTATGGCTCAAGCAACAGGGTTATGAGGTCATCCTGGTTTCATCAGGAGCTGTGGCTGCAGGAAGAGCCGAACATCACGTAGAGCACCATCTTGACAGCGTAGAGCAACGCCAGTTGTTCTCAGCCATCGGTCAGGTAAAGCTTATCGGCTTATACTACGACCTCTTTCGTGAATACAAGATCAAGATTGGTCAGGTGCTTACCATGAAGGAGAACTTCGGTGCCGAGGAACAGTACAAGAATCAGGAAGCCTGTATGGAAGTCATGCTGGAGAACGGTGTTCTCCCCATCGTGAACGAGAACGATACGGTATGTATCACCGAGCTGATGTTTACTGATAATGATGAATTGTCGGGACTGATTGCCCAAATGATGAAAGCGGACACGCTCATCCTCCTTACCAACGTGGACGGAATCTACAACGGCGATCCCTGCGAGCCTCATACACGCATCATCCCATCGGTATATTATGATCGCGACATCAGCGAATACATACAGCCCAGCAAGAGCAGTCATGGCCGTGGCGGTATGGCATCTAAGGCAAAGACCGCCCAGGAAGTTGCCAATGCCGGCATCAAGGTTATCGTCGCTAATGGCAATACGCCAAACATCCTCATCAACCTGAAGGAGCATCCGATGGAGACCCTTCATACCGAGTTTGTGGCAAGACCAAAGGAGAATTAACAATCAATAATTATAGAAATTCCATTATAGATTTTCTATAATCACATGGAAAAGGGCAGAAAATAGAGTACATCTTTCAACTTTCTGCCCTTTTTCTTTTTAATATTCAAGAAATAGTCGTACCTTTGTCATTACAAAAAAGTTGTAACATAAAACATGTAATGGCGTATGATACTAAGTAACAAGAAATTAGCGAATCCTTTCGTCTATCAAGGTTATGAAAGTCCTGAGTATTTTTGCGATAGAGAGGTAGAAACAAAGACTTTACTTTCCCACTTGAAGAACGGAAGAAATATTACCCTCATCTCTCCTCGAAGGATTGGCAAGACAGGACTTATTAAGAACACCTTCTACCATCTCAAGGAAGAAGAGAATGATGCCATATGCCTATACCTTGACATTTTCGCCACCAAGAACTTGAATGATTTTGTAGAGCAACTTGGCGTTATGGTCATCAACGACATTGTGCGCAAGAACGCCTCATTCTTCGAGAAGACCATTGCTTTCTTCAGTGCCTTACGCCCAGTGCTTAGCATGGATCCATTGACAGGCGAACCGAGTGTCTCCATCACGGTGGAACCAACACAAGAAGATATTACTATTCGTAGCATCTTCAATTATCTCAACGAGAGTGGCAAAGAGGTATATATCGCCATCGATGAATTTCAGCAGATAGCTGAATATCCAGAGAAGGGAACGGAGGCTTTGCTTCGCTCCTACATTCAGTTCGCCCAACATGTCCACTTTATCTTTTCTGGCAGCAAACAACATTTGATGGCAGAAATATTCGGCTCGCCAAAACATCCATTCTACCAAAGCACAGAGATGATGGGCTTAAAGCCACTGAAATGCGACATTTACTGTAACTTCTGCCAAAGCTTCTTTAAGCAGAAAGGTGGTGACTTATCAAAAGAGATTTTCGAGCATATCTATCAGCAATTCGATGGGCATACTTGGTATATCCAATGCATTATGAACCGCCTTTACGAATCAGAAAGCCAAGTCGAAAACATGTCACAAGTCAATGCCGCTCTCCTTTCCATCCTTGAGGGAAGAGAACCGCAGTTTGAGAGCATGACGCAGTTCTTTACAGAAAATCAGTTTGCTCTTCTCAAAGCCATTGCCAAGGACGGCATCGTTGCACAACCGACAGCAGGCAAGTTCATCAAAGGACATAAATTGAGCGGAGCCAGCAGCGTAAAGGCTGCTCTTAAGATTTTAGAAGACAAGGAATTGGTATATAGAACCAATGACGGCTACCTCATCTACGACAGATTCATGGATCTGTGGTTAAAGAGAATATAAACAAGAAAATGTGCTTTAAACGTGCGGAATGTGCTTAAAAAAGACACATTCCGCACGTTTAAAGCACATTTCTCTCCTAGAAAGCCGTACATCTTACAATGA
>ERZ1023619.266-NODE-266-length-12335-cov-63.556352_pt1 | contig 12335 bp, 6 predicted proteins | sample MGYA00380329_ERZ1023619 | MGnify/ENA primary metagenome ERZ1023619 (study PRJEB33179, sample SAMN07448976) | human gut metagenome | biome: Human-gut; feature: Human associated habitat; material: Faeces | host: Homo sapiens | place: India: Bhopal | collected...
GATATAATAAATTGCTATTATTCTGTTTCATTCTATTTTTCTGATTTTTGAAATTATGCTGCAAAATTATAACTTTTATTCGAAATGAGCAAATTGTTAGTAAGAAAAAGACAGATATTCGGAGCAAAAGAAAGTAAAAGAAAAAGGTCTTAGGAGTAAGTGCAGGTACGACTTCTCCTAAGACCTTATTATTTATATAGTTAAAAAAAAATCAAGCCTTATTTTTTCTGGAATACTCTCACATAATCCACTTCCATCTGAACTGGGAGGGCGCTTTCGTCAACACCATTCATGCCGCCCCAGTCACCGCCCCAAGCCAGGTTGAGGATAACATAGAATGGTTTATTGAAAGGCCATGAACCCACATCATTTTTACCATCATTGTTGAAATTGAGCAGTTCCTTACCATCCACATAGGTCTTGATATAATCAGGAGTCCACTCCAGGCGATAAACGTGGAAACCGTCTTCAGCACCCGCAGTCAGACGCTCCTTGGTAATCTGGGTTCCCTTCACGTGATTAAACTTCTCAGTATGGAGCGAAGAAGAAGTATAGTTAGGATTAACGCCAACCTCTTCCATAATATCAATCTCGCCACATTTAGGCCAAGGATTGGCTCCGAAATCATTGTTGCAAGGCATCATCCAGAAAGCAGGCCATGTGCCCTTACCCTTAGGCAATTTGATGCGCGCCTCGAAGATACCGTAAAGCCAGCCCTGACTTTCGTGGGCATATACGCGCCCCGAATATATCTTGCCGTCGCTGCCCTTGAAACAGTTGACATAAAGCCGGTTATCTGCAATTTCTGTTACGCGCTTACCATCAGCAGAGCCATTCACATAATTCTGAAGTTCATTATTCACCCAGCCCGATTTCTTCACCTCATGACGCCAGTCGGTACTATTCAACTCTGAGCCTTCATTAAACTCATCATTCCAGACCAGTCTGTAACCTTCCGGAATCACCATTTCGCCCCCTTCAATAGGAGTAACCTGTTTTCCAGCCTGATGCACTGGCACCGATACCTTCTTATCCTCTAATGAAATCTCGACACTTCCGTCAAGAGCTACAGACGATTTATTCTCTTCCACATCTACAGTTACCATACCCATAGCTTTGTTATTACCGCTGGCACTCACTTTAAACCAAGGGTATACATTTGCCGTAGGACCTTCTCCTGGGAAGGATGCTCTCGCCTCCCAGCCTCCTTCAGAAGCCACTACCATGATTTTATAAGTACCGCCTTTGGCAGGAACATCGATGCTCGTAGGAGAGCAGGATATCGTTACATTCCTCTCATCGCCGTCAGAAGAGCTGCTGCTGCAAGAAAGCAAGCAGATAGACATCAAGAGCGCAAATATTTTAAATTTTACCATAGTTCATAAGTTTAATAATACTCTATTTTAGACACAACACTACCATGTTTTCCATTTGATGTGTTATTTTGATCCCCTAACATCTTCGTAATTGAAGAAGATAATTTATATTGCCCTTCCTCTAACATTATTGTTGCAGTACGAGTGACAAAAGCAGGATCATCCTTAACCCACATTTCATCATTCCGCATATCAATAATCAATGTTGTTTTACAATTATCATCATTCAACTTTTCTATTTTAGAGTAAGTTCCTTCAAAATTTCTTAAAGCATACCAAGAATTCAAGCCACGGTTTACCTGGCTTGTAAATCTGACAGGCGTAGCAGAGTACAAAAAGAAAGTAATACTATTCTCCCCCTCTCCCGCATATACTTTTTTTTCAATTAACTCATTGGTTGGTTGTCGCCAAGCGGCATATAAAGTTCTATCCGCAGTTATTGGAGTATTATAGCAGAAAGGCGTATATGCCTCCTTTGCATATCTCCATCCTGAAAACAAATACCCTTTTTTCTCTGGTATCAAATGCCTAGGCAAATAATATTTTCTTCTTTGCTTTACTTCAATATCCGGCATATTAGCATCTTCAAAATGAACTTTAAAAGAATATGGCCACAAAGTAGCTAAAGTCGCAGCATCAGAAACAGACATATGCGTCCAATCTTTACCACATGTACTTGAATTCATATATGAATTTTCATCTGATTCTGGTGTTCCAGGGACGAGATTCATGCCATATTTAGAATCCTCACCTTTTTTCTTACAATCAGAATGGCGCAACCCCAAATTGTGTCCGAGTTCATGCATCAACAAAAATACCTTTTGACTATGCGTTAAATAGCTATCTATATCTTCATAAAAATAATTGTTAATATAAATATGATCACCAGGCTTTTCATTAGAAGAAGGGAAAACTCCTTGAGCACAAACTTGCGCAGGATACAAGATTCCTTTAGATACCACTATATCAGGTTGACTATCCACAAAAACGAAATCAAACCCAGCATATTCGTGGTAAATATCAGCCACTTGTCTCATAGCCTCCATCCATCCCGAAGTATTTGAAATAGTTGAGCCATCAATAGATATACGGATTAAAATTCCACTTTTTACAACAAAATTGGTAGTATATTGTCTTGTCTGGACATAAGAATTTATACTTGACTTATCAATTAACACATCATTTTCCACTAAATAATATTTACCCGCATCAGCAACATCAAGAGTATCAAAGCCCATTAAAAAAAGTTTATTTTTCACTAGGGACAAAGAATCTAGAGAATTCTGTTTTTCATTCTCCACAACAAAATCATTATAGTCAACTTGGCAAGATGACAACAAAAAAGACATTGGAGCAAAAAATATCACAAAATATAATTGCCTCTTTATTAAATTAAAAAAAATAGCCATTATTATTTAAAATTTATTAAGGTAAAAAACAAAGATAACCAAACCCTACATTTGGGGAGTTCCCAAATGTAGAGAATTGCTTAAACATTACTTTACGACAAGCACAATATCGCTGACAGTTATTTCAGCATCCTTAGGAGCACCGGCAAGGTCGATGACGAGTTTCATCTTGCTCATATCCTGAGGGCCGCCATCAGCTTCTTTCGTACTGTTTGGTTGGTTCTCATAACGGAAGACGTATTCGCCTTTAACATCAGTAGACTCCTGGAAGAAGAGGTTTCCATCATTAGCGTCATCACAAAGCTTCAATGTCATCATTGGCAATGGAGCAGAAGTGGTAACCTTGCAAGAGAAATCAATCTTGCTATCAGCTTTGGCAGATACTGGAATACCAAGCATTTTCCACTGTGCGTGCCATAGCTCAGCAGGAGTTTCACAAGGCACGATAATGATGTGCTTGCTTCCCTCATGCTTGATAACAGGAGTTACATCAATCTGTGCCCAAGAAGCATCACCATACCAAGTTTCCTCAGTAAATGACTTGTTGGCATCAATATCCTTCCAAAGGTTGCCCGCTGTATTGTAGTCGAATGGCACCTTCAATTCTACAGGAACCACAGTACCATCATCGTTGGCATGATCTTTCAATACCAGGCTCTCTATCATGATTTCGTCATCAGCAACATTACCACCAAAGTCGAATACAATCTTCAAGTTATTGATGTCCTTGCCTTCGAAGTCTGAACCATAAATACACTTAGGCTCACCTGCTTCCAATTTTGTATTTGCATCCTTGGATTCGAAAAGGATGATATCGTCACCACCTTTTCCTGAATCACAAAGTTTCACCTTAACAGCATTATGTCCCTTGGCAGATGTCAAGATGACAGAGAAATCGTAGTGCTTGTCGGCAGAAGTAGAGATACCTAATTTGGTGAAAGGAACCTGAGCTTGCCAACGCTCGGTAGTTGCCTCAGGGAGCTTCAATGTATAGCATCCTTTGCTGTAGCTACAAACCGGGTCAGCAATTTGGCTCCATCCTGGAGCATAATAGCCAGCAGAAGGTTTTTCAGGGAAGGTAATTTTCTTGAAGAGATTAAACTCGCTGTCCTCGACAAAACCGCCAAAACCATTCATCTTGGTCTTTTCAATAGAGAACTGCTTCGGAACAGATTCCTTGCTGATACCATTACGGTTTTTCACGAAGCACTCAACTGTATATGTTCCCTTCTTGCGATAGTACTTAGAGAGGTTGAAAGCAGAAGAATAGACACCGTCTATCACCCATACCGGAGTAATGCCTGCCTTGCTATCAAACGTGAAGTTGGCGGTGTTGGTCTCTTGGTCAACATCTATCTTGAAGTTGTCGGCGAAGTCGGCTACATTAGGCAACTCACCATTGGCACCAGAGAACTCCTCTGCAGAACATGCGCTGAGCATCAATCCACCCAGAAGAGCATAAGCCATATTTCGAAATATCTTTTTCATATTGCTGAAATCTTAAAGTTAATATTGTTATGGAGTAGAGAAGCCGAAACTCCTCTACCATTTATTATTTGAAGTAATCTTCGTTCTGCTTCAATGCTGGGTCAGAATCCAACTCTGCCTGAGCGATTGGAATATACTTCTTGTTAGGTGTCCAAGATTTGGTGCGATAGCCGTAGCTGTCGGGTACCAATACGGTAGCAGCCTTGCCAGAACGAACCAAGTCAAAGTAACGCTTGCCCTCACCTACGAACTCTAAGTGACGCTCGTTGATGACATCATCCAAAGTTGCAGAACCAAGTTCTGTTATGCCAGCACGACGACGGATAGCGTTCACATACTTGGTAGCCTGAGTAGCATCGCCACCTGTTGCAAGCAACAACTCTGCCGCGTTGAGGTAAGCCTCAGCCACACGATAAACACGGAGGTTATTGTTATAGTTCAAGTTACGGCTTGTTGGGCAGTCAATACTATTGGCAGACAAAGGACGATACTTAGCCAGCCAGAGGTGAGTATCCTGATAACGAGGCTTATACTCTACGCCCTTGACATCCCATACGGTAGCTTCACGACGCTTGTCATTGCTAGCATACATATCTTGTGTTTCCTGGCGAATTGGCATGAACCCCCAGCCATCCTGACCTTTCTCCCAGCCGTCACCGCCTGGCCATCCATCAGGAGAAATCAAAGTAGGAAGCACGGTTCCACCGATAGCCAATGGAGAGCCCCAGTCGCGCTCAGCATTACCATCCTCGTAGTTAACTTCCCAAATGGACTCCTTGCACCACTCGCCACTTTCTTTCCAAATATCTGCAAAGTCATCCATCAAGCCATAATCATTGGTATCGTTGATGATTTCCTGCATATACTGAAGAGCCTTAGGATAACGAGTCTTATCATTCTGATACATCACAATCTCGGCATACATCATATAGCACATTGCCTGTGACATACGACCTGCATTCTTATCATCCCAACGCATAGGGAGAGTCTTCGAATCGATGACAGCCTCCAATTCCTGAACCAACTGGTCATAAACCTCGTCAGCCTTCAACTGAGGTGCTGTATAAGGTGCTGTCAAGTTCTCCAGATAGAAAGGAACATTTCCGAAATAGTGCCACAAGTTGTTGTAGAAATACACACGGAGAGCACGAGCTTGCATCTCATAAGAAGCTCTGTTAACTGCGGTCAAGTTCTGCTCCGCCCAACCTAAGTACTTCAAGAGGTCGTTGCAACGCTTTACACCAGAATAGTCAACATTCCACAAGGTACCTAATGTATTCTCCGCATTGCCCTCATAGTTTGCCAACATGTGCCAATGTTGCATATCAGTCTTGGTAGCACCACCAACCCACACGTTATCACCCATAATCTCAGCACAGATGTTGAGCGCATTATATTGGCCGAGGCCATAATCTGCCCAGTGGATAGGGTCGTAAGCCGCATTCAGTGCCTCATTGATATGCTCATCAGTTGTATAATATTCCTCCAGAGGCTCACCCGACGGGTTCTCTACCTCAAGGAAGTTGTCGCTACAAGATGTGGTTGCCAAGGTCATACCGGCTGCCATCACACCGAGTGCTATATATTTCATTGTCTTCATAATTGTCAGTGTTTTAAGATGTTCTACATTTAGAATGAAAGGTTGAAGCCGATGGTGTAGGTACGAGCTTGTGGATAGATACCACGGTCAACACCAAGAGATGTACCACCAGAAGAGATTTCAGGATCAAATCCCCAGTACTTTGTCCATGTAATCAGGTTCTCTGCCATCACATAGAAGCGCAAGTGACTGATGGAAAGTTTCTGAGTCAAGCTCTTTGGCACGGTATAACCCAATGAGATATTCTTCAAGCGGAGGTAAGAGCCATCGCAAATGAAGAGGTCTGATGTCTGCCAGTTGGTTGCATCACCAAACTTCAAGATAGGATACTTGTTGGAAGTACCTTCACCTGTCCAACGACCCAACATCCAAGATGGGAAGTTACCTGATGACACATCGGTACGATAAGTTGCATCAAACACCTTATTTCCTGTCACACCCTGCAAGAAGAGGTTGAGGTCGAATCCCTTCCACTCTGCATTGAAGTTGAAACCGAAGGTCCACTTAGGTGTACCATTACCGATGTTGGTGCGGTCGTCGGCATCAATCTTGCCATCACCATTCACATCTACGAAGCGTACATCACCTGGCTGTGCATCTGGCATAATCATGTTGCCGTCCCTGTTGACATAAGCCTTCACCTCATCCACATTCTGAAATACACCAGCAGTCTTATAACCGTAGAAATATGGGAATGCCTCACCATTGGAAGCACGCGTGATGGTAGAGAAGTTCTGCACGCCATCGAGGTTCATGTAACCTGTATCATTACCCAAGTTAATCAACTTGTTGTGGAGATAAGAGGCATTTGCCTTGGCACTGAAGCGTGCATCAGAGATATGCCACTTGTAACCAAGTTCAAACTCAAAACCAGAGTTTTCCATATCACCTACGTTACCGATAGGCTTGGTCTCACCGACATAACTTGGGATAGGCATGGTGATCAACATACCGTTGGTTTTCTTCTTGTAGTAGTCGACACTGAATGTCAAGGCGCTGCCGAAGAAGCCGAAGTCGAAACCGATGTCGGTCTGCTCACTCTCCTCCCACTTCAAGTCTGGGTTAGCTGTAGCGTTAGCCTTTGAGCCGTTAAACTTCTGTGCATTCTTGCCGAAGAGCACATTGTTGCCCATAGAGGTCAATGTGGTGTAACGGAAATCACCGATGTTATCGTTACCGTTCTTACCCCAGCTGGCACGGAACTTCAAGTTGCTCAACCAGTTGCGAGTACTCTCCATGAATTTCTCATTCATGATGTTCCATCCAATAGAGGCTGATGGGAAAGTACCATACTTATGGGTAGGTCCGAAACGGCTGGAACCATCACGACGTACAGTTGCCTGGAACATATACTTCTCATCGTAGTTGTAGCTCAAACGACCGAAGAGAGAAGAGATGGTATGGATAACATTGTTACCACCATATACACTATACTGAATCTGAGGAGCACCAACAGAGATAATATTACCATCCTTATCCTTGGTTATTAGCTGCTGATAATTGCCCGTTGCATAGTCGATAGAAGGTTTGTTGACATTCACCAAGTTCCAACGGCTGCCACCAAGATAATCGCTCTTATTCTTCATCGCACTCTGACCCAATACCACGGCAAAACTGTGCTTACCAATAGTCTTGTCGTATGTCAAAGTATTCTCTACCTGCCAGTTGATGCCTTTGCTTGAACTCTTTGAAGCAGAAGTATGGCTCTGGAGGTTGTTGCCAGACAAGTAGTACTTAGAGCCTACGTAGCTATCTGCACCCCAGAAACTAAGGTCAGCACCATATGTGAAATGATACTTCAAATTGTCCCACAACTGCAGGTCGATGGAGAACTTAGGCACAAACTTATGCGACCAGTTCTTGGCAGCAGGAAGGCTCATCATAGCCAATGGGTTGTTCATTTCGTTGAAACTACCCGACATACTTGCTATAGAATAATAATTGCCGGCAGCGTCACGAGGCAACTCATAATAAGCATCACGTGTACCAGTGATATGTCCCTCACTATCGTATGTATTAGGGTCCTCAAACTGCCTATAGTATTGCTGTGCAACATTTGAATTGGTCACCGTAGGAGCCATGATTGGAGACATATAGAGGGCACTGCCAAGTACAGAACCAAATTCTGAGTTGGTAGAGATACCTGTGCTCTTCACACGGGTATAAGCCATATTGACGGTTACATCCAATTTGTTGAGGAAATTACGCTCCTTGGAGAAGTCCAATACATTATATATATTGTTGCTACGGAGAGAGAGACGCTCGTAGTTGCTCTGTCCGTAGTTACCACCTACGATACCCTCCTGTTTGTAGTAGCCCATGGAGAGGTAGTAGTTGATCTTATCAGAGGCGCCACTGATACTTACCTCATGGTTCTGAATAGGCGCATTGTCATTGAATACCAGGTCTTGCCAGTCGGTACCGAAGCCATTGATTGGGGCGCCATTGGAATCTTTCAAGTTGTAAGGATCGGCATAGATAGGAGCCTGTCCACCATTCACAGCACGCTCATTCATCAAGATTGCATAATCGGTAGCGCTGGTTACATCACGCTTCTTCCATGCACTCTGCCAGCCGTAAGAGAAGTTATAGTTAATCTGTGCCTTGCCCATCTTACCCTTCTTAGTAGTAACGAGGATAACACCGTTGGCTGCACGTGCACCATAAATGGCACCAGAAGCGGCATCCTTCAACACCTCGATGCTCTCGATATCACTAGGGTTGAGATAGTCGAGACCACCCTCGATAGGCATGCCGTCTACGATGTAGAGAGGGTCAGAGTTGTTGATGGTACCTGTACCACGTACACGAACCTTGGAACCCTCACCAGGCTGACCTGAAGAAGAGGTTACGTTGACACCGGCAGCCAGACCCTTCAATGCGTTATCAACACGCACTGGGCTCTTGCCAGCCAAATCTTCGGTGCTCACTTTAGCGATAGCAGCAGTTACCACGCTCTTCTTCTGAACACCGTAACCTACAACAACCACTTCGTCCAAAGCCTTGTCGTCTTGTTTCAGAGTAATCTTCATGTTGGCTGAAGGACGAATCTCTGCATCCTTGTAGCCAATGTAGGTGATAACCAAGGTCTGGTTAGCATCTGCATCAATGACAAAGTTACCATCAAGGTCGGTAATTGCACCGGCACCCTTGACGCCTTTAACCTGTACGGTGGCTCCGATAACGGGTTCACCCAGGTCATCCAACACGACACCCTTAAAGGTGTTTTTCTGTGCGAGCGCTGACGTCGACATCAATAATGCAGTCGCCAGCAATAGACTTTTTGTTTTCATATTCGATTATTAGTTTAGAAAAATATCTGTTTGTTAGTTCACTCTATTATAATAATGTTTAAGACTGTGCGGCTGTGCATTTCCTAAAATGCGTTAAGCCGTGTTTTCGTTTGCAAATATAATATGATTTTTTGATAATTCCTAGCCCCTTCAACAGATAAGTGGGAAAAATACTTGCTTCAAACAACTTATATCGTTAGTTTTCAGTTACTTATCTATTTTTTAATAACTATACGAAAGTGGATGGGGTAAAATGGAGAAAATGAGGCTAGAACACCCCTGAAACGTTATATCAGTATATTTCAGTGTTCACACTCTGCCACTTTTCAATAACGCAAATCGCTCATTATACTTCTCATTATCAACAACTTACAAAAGTTATATTTTTGCACCCATCCACTTTTCACTTATCACACATCATTTTTTCATTATTTATTTAGTAATTTTGCAGATGAATGAGCATATACGCCTAAACGCACAAAAAAAACGTGAGAGGCGGTGTGCAAAACAAACAACTGCAAGAAATAAACAAACCATAATAAATATTACTTATGAAACAGTTCATTTTATCATGTGTCCTGTCGGTTGCAGCCATCGCTCCGTCTCAGGCACAGCAGACTACCAGACAATTGCCAGTCTATCTCGACCAGACCAAGCCGGTAGAGCAGCGCATCGATGATGCCATCTCCCGCATGACGCTGGCAGAGAAGATACGCATCATCCATGCTCAGAGCAAGTTTTCATCAGCCGGTGTACCACGCTTGGGATTTCCTGACTTCTGGACGGATGACGGACCTCACGGAGTGCGTCCTGACGTATTGTGGGATGAGTGGGAACAGGCTGGTCAGACCAACGACTCCTGTGTAGCCTTCCCTGCCCTCACCTGTCTTGCCGCATCATGGAATCCGCAGATGAGCCGCATCTATGGCGAAGCATTGGGCGAAGAAGCCCTGTATCGCGGCAAGGACATGATTCTGGGTCCTGGCGTCAATATCTACCGCACGCCTCTCAACGGCCGCAATTTCGAGTATATGGGCGAAGATCCGTTCCTGGCAAGCATCATGGTTGTGCCGTATATCCAGGGATTGCAGTCTAAGGGCGTATCAGCCTGCGTAAAGCACTATTGTCTGAACAATGACGAGGAATACCGCCATCAGGTCAACGTAATCGTCAGCGACCGTGCTCTCCACGAAATCTATCTCCCTGCCTTCAAGGCGGCTGTTGAGAAGGGTAAGACATGGGGTATCATGGGAGCCTACAACCTATATAAGAATGAGCACAACTGCCACAACCAGTGGACCCTGAACAAGATTTTGAAGGGCGACTGGAAGTATGACGGTGTCGTGGTGAGCGACTGGGGCGGTGCCCACGACCTGGAGCAGTCTGTAAAGAACGGGCTGGATATGGAGTTCGGCACCTGGACAGACGGTCTTACGATGGGCGCTACCAATGCCTACGACAACTATTATCTCTCCATGCCTTACATGAAGGCCATACAGGAAGGCAAGTTCACCCAGAAGGAGCTGGACGATAAGGTGCGCCGCGTATTGCGCCTCTTCTATCGCACCACGATGAATCCGAACCGCCCTCATGGTTTCCTCTGTTCCGAGAGCCATTATGCAGCAGCCAGACAGATTGCTGAGGAAGGCATCGTATTGCTCCAGAACAGGAACAATGTGCTTCCTATCAACACCCAGAAGGCTAAGCGCGTGCTGGTAGTGGGCGAGAATGCCATCAAGATGATGACCGTAGGCGGAGGCTCTTCTTCGCTCAAGGTACAGCGCGAGATTTCGCCTCTCGATGGTCTGAAGACGCGCTTGGGCAAGGACGGCATCGAGGTAGATTATGCCCGCGGATATGTGGGCGATGTAACGGGCAATTACAATGGAGTTACAACCGGCCAGAACCTGGAAGACAAGCGCAGCGAGGCTAAACTGATAGCCGAAGCCGTAGAGAAAGCCAAGACAGCCGACTATGTCATCATGTTTGGTGGTCTGAACAAGAGCGATTTCCAGGACTGTGAGGGCCACGACCGCAAGCATTATGAGTTGCCATACCATCAGGATAAGCTGATCGAGGCTTTGGCTAAGGCAAACAGAAACTTCGTTTATGTCAACATCTCGGGCAATGCGGTAGCTATGCCTTGGAAGGCTAAGGTTGCCGGCATCGTACAGGGCTGGTTCATCGGTTCGGAGAGCGGCGAAGCCCTTGCAAGCATCCTTACAGGCGATGCCAACCCTAGCGGCAAGTTGCCGTTTACATGGGTCAACTCGCTGAAGGAAACAGGTGCTCATGCACTCAACACCTATCCGGGAACCTGGCGTCAGGAAGGTGGAGCCAGCACGAAGGGCAACATCATTGATGAGGAATATAAGGAAGGCATCTATGTAGGTTACCGCTGGACCGATAAGGAACGCATCAAGCCTACCTTTGCATTCGGTCACGGCTTGAGTTACACCCAGTTTGCCATCTCTAATCTCCGCAGCGACAAGGTGCAGATGAAGCAGGACGGCACAATCACCTTTACCGTAAACGTAAAGAATACAGGTAAGCGTGCCGGAGCCGAGACGGTTCAGCTCTATATCCACGACGTCAAGGCATCGGTAGACCGCCCTCAGAAGGAGCTGAAGGGATTCCAGAAGGTTTATCTCCAGCCAGGTGAGAGCAAGGATATCAGCATCACCATCAGCAAAGAGGCCCTCAGTTTCTACGATGAGGCATCTTCATCCTGGAAGGCTGAAGCCGGAAAGTTTGAGGCTCTTGTTGGTAATGCAGCCGATAACCTGAAGCTCAAGAAAGCCTTCGAGCTCTTTTAAAAAGAATGATTCGATTCTGAGAAATTGAACGGAGGGAAGAAATAAATATAACGCATAAAAGCTTGTTACGGTGAAACGCCGTAACAAGCTTTTATTGTTTTCCCCTGCTTTTCATCCATTGACAAGCTTGCGTAGGAACGGGGATTTTCCAAAATATCAATATTTTGATTATCAGAAGATTAACCCACTTGACACCCTAAAACAGGGCGCATGGGTATCTGCAGCATTTACTCCTGAATTTTCGCAAGTTTGCGCCATTACGCCCAGAAAGGCTTATTTCATGCCAATCTGCTTCACGCGCTGCTCGAACTCTTCCCTGTCACAGATGGCACTATTCTTGATTTTGGCGCGAT
>ERZ1023619.275-NODE-275-length-11945-cov-48.132632_pt1 | contig 11945 bp, 8 predicted proteins | sample MGYA00380329_ERZ1023619 | MGnify/ENA primary metagenome ERZ1023619 (study PRJEB33179, sample SAMN07448976) | human gut metagenome | biome: Human-gut; feature: Human associated habitat; material: Faeces | host: Homo sapiens | place: India: Bhopal | collected...
ATCCTTGGACTATTCAAGGCCGTCGCCAGTATCGTCCTTGCCGGTAGTACCGCCGCTTGATTCAGAGCCTTGGCCTTCGCTGCCGGTAGTGCCGGTGTTTGAACCGCCTGGGGTAGAACCGCCTGGCGTATTATCCGGAGTAGTTGGCGCGTTGAGGTCAACGTTGGTCTTACCCTCCTTAATCGCCTTGATAACGGCTGCCTGAGCACTGCGGCTGGCTACGAGGTTGAACTCGGCGTCATCGCGAAGGTTCTTAAATTCCTGACCTGGCTCCCACTGAACCTTTACACCGGTGATGTTCTGCGAGGTGAACTTGTCGGCATCCTCGGCACCCTTCGAGGTGAGAAGGAGAGAGAAATCACCGAGGTCACCCAGACGAATCTTCTTGCCCTCAAGCAACATCTCACGCATGCAATCTACGGCGATGTAGAGGATGGCGCTGATGTCGGCTCTCGAATAAACACTACCATGAGAGGTGATGTGCTTGGCAAACTTCTCGATGGTCATGATGTCGGTGTACTGTGAGATGGCGAAAGCATTCTGCTTCTCAGTCTTCACGAGTTCCAGGTCCTTTGGGTCAGGGGTTGTACCCTCCTTCTTTGCCTGGTTGATGCGTGACTTCGCCTGGTTGATTTCCAGAAGATTTGCGTTCACGCTACGCATTACGATGCTGTAATTAATCATAGTCGTTTGTAGTATGTTTAGAGTCCTTTGTTTTGCAACTCCCCAGAACGCCCCGTTCCTGCCGTTTTCGGGGTCTTCATTGATGACCGGCGCCTGCCATCATTTATGACCCGTGTTGGTCTTAATAGAAGACCCGAGCAAGGCACAAAAGGCTGTTCTTTCGATTGCCGGTGCAAAGATACAACATTTTCGGGCAGAATGCAAGCTTTCCCCCTGACTTTCTATGTGAGAAAAGCTATAAGTAGCTGTAATACAATAAGTTCTATTGGTTTTTTATCTGAACTTTATTGCAGAAACAATGAAAAAGCAAGAAAAGACTCGGAAGTAGCTGAAGAAATGAAAAGGGGTCATTTGGTGTCAATGTCATTTAGGGTCATTTGAAAAAGTAAATGTCACTTTCACTGCTATAGTATATATAAATATTTATTTATATATATCTATAGTGACTTTTTAACTCTCGGAAAACATAATGACCCTAAATGACTTTGACCTAATGACCCACTAAATGTAATGCTTGAATGGGTTGTTTGCTAGAGTATGTGATAGTTCTAAATTGCTTGTGTATGAGGTAATTATGAAAGTTTATATCAGTTGTACTTCATTTGTATGCGTATAATAATAATCTACATTCTCTGATGTGAAATACTGCACATTACACCGCTCTAGTGTTCATTTTTATATCCACAATTCATTGTATTTGTCAAAAATACCTACCTTTGGAGCATGATTTCACGTCCGAGGAGGGGCATTTTTTACCCTTAGAAGAGGGGGTAAAACATCTTCCTAACCCCCATATTTTGCATTTTTCCGTTAAATAACGTGATAAAATTCTTGGGTTTGCCAACTTTTTATTATCTTTGCTAGCAATTAACAAATTATTGACGTAGCAATAGTCTGGAAAGCTAGAAACTACATAATAACAATACTAAGATGAAAAGATATAACTTGTTGATGCACAAAGTTTTAGGGGGGGTAATTTTGCTAAGGCAAAGTTAGCCCAATATCATCATGTTCTTATCCGCAGGCGAATATTATCTTATTTTTATATGATAATAGTCGCTTTTTTTATGCTTTCTTCCACCGCCTGTTCTAGCGACGAAGAAACAGAAAAATCAGAGGCTTTTGATTACGAAACCACATTTTTAGCCCACGAATGGCAGATTTCAGCCCTTTATCAGCGCGTTGGAAGTATCTTTATCGACGTAAAAGAGGCTCCTTTGTTCTGCAGTTTCACCTCAGATGCTATTTCTTTCTCCGAAACGACGGAAGTGAACCACTTCGACGAAGGCGGTAAAATAACCCAGACTACCACCGAAAACGTTGCTTGCGGTCAGTACACCTATTTAATAAAGGAGAACAAAATACAGATAGATAATCAGATATTCACTATTACGGACAACAACGGGACCCTCGTTCTGCAGAATGAGGACTGGAAGCTTGTGCTCGTAGAAAAATAAACATATTATGGCTAAGAAACAAGATACAATCAGCATAGGTTTTGAAGAGAAAATATGGAAGGCTGCCGATATTCTGAGAGGCAACCTCAGCGCTTCGCAATATGAGGGCGTGGTGCTCGGACTCATTTTTTTGAAATACATCAGCGACCGCTTCGAACAGAAGTTTCAGGAGCTGCAGGGCGACGAATACGCCGACCCGGAAGACAAGGACGAATACACTGCCGAGAACATCTTCTTCGTGCCTGCTGAAGCCCGATGGAGCAAGATTAGTGCTGCTGCCCACACCCCGGAAATAGGCGTGGTGATAGATGAAGCACTTACTGCCATTGAGCGTGAAAACGAAAGACTGAAGGGTATTCTGCCTAAGAATTTCGCCCGTCCGGAGCTGGACAAGCGCCGTCTGGGTGATGTGGTAGATCTCTTTACGAATATAGAAATGCACGATGCTGGCGAGGAGAAAGACCTGCTGGGCAGAACCTACGAATACTGCCTGCAGCAGTTTGCTTCCTTGGAAGGCAAGAATGGTGGCGAGTTCTATACGCCTTCCTGCATTGTCCGCACGCTGGTAGAGATTCTGGAACCTTACGAGGGTAGAGTCTATGACCCTTGCTGCGGAAGCGGTGGTATGTTTGTGCAGAGCGCCAAGTTTATAGAGCGCCACAAGGGAAACCTGCGCAAAATCAGTATCTATGGTCAGGAGGCAAACCCTGATACGTGGAAGATGGCGCACATGAACCTTGCCATCCGTGGCTTGGATGCGAACTTAGGAAAAGTCTTTGCCGACACATTCTATGATGACCAGCATCCTACGCTGAAGGCAGATTACATTCTTGCCAATCCACCTTTCAATCTCAGCGACTGGGGGCAGAGTGCGCTTCAGGAAGATGTGCGCTGGCAGTATGGTTTGCCACCAGCTGGCAACGCCAACTTTGCGTGGATGCAGCAAATGATTCACCATCTGGCTCCAAACGGAAAGATAGGTTTGGTGCTGGCGAATGGTGCGCTTTCGAGTCAGAGTGGCGGCGAGGGACAGATTCGCCAAGCTATCATCGAAGCCGACCTGGTAGAAGGAATCGTGGCTTTGCCTTCGCAGCTGTTCTACAGTACGGGTATTCCTGTAAGTCTTTGGTTTATCAGCCGCAACAAGGCGCAGAAGGGCAAGACTGTATTTATCGATGCTCGCAACATGGGCACGATGGTGACTCGCAAGCTTCGTGAGCTGATGCCTGATACGGATATTAAGAAAATCTCTGACACCTTCCATGCGTTCCAGCAGGGAACTCTCGAAGATGAGAAGGGCTTCTGTGCCGTATGCACCACCGAGCAGATCGCTGCTCAGGACTTCATTCTGACTCCTGGCAGATACGTAGGAATCGCCGAAGACGAAGGTGACGGAGTGCCTTTCGAGGAGAAAATGACGAATCTCACCGGAGAGCTGAAGCAGCTCTTTGAGAAAAGCAAGAAGCAGGAAGAGGAGATTAGATTGCAGTTGAAGAAAATAGGATGGGAGGTGTAAGAGTATGGAGTGGAAAGAATTACAAACTCTGGTCAAACGGAAAATAGGTTATGGTATTGTGCAACCAGGACCTTCTGTCCCTAAAGGTGTTCCTATCATTAAGGTTAATAATATAATCTCTGGTTTATATGATACTAAACATTTAGATAAGACAACTGTTGAAAATGATGCAAAATATCAAAGAACCAAACTTAAAGGTGGCGAATTAATCGTTACTGTTGTTGGCACATGTGGAAAAACAGCAATTGTACCTATTCATTTTGCTGGTTGTAATCTTGTAAGAGCAACGTGCTTAATAGATATAGAAGATGAAACAATATGCAAATGGATAAAATACTATATTGATTCTCCTCACGGTCAAGCATATATAAATAGGAATCTGAATACAACGGTTCAAGCAACATTAAATGTAAAGAGCTTGAATGAAATGCCTATACCTTTTTATTCGGATGAATATACATCAAATGTTGTAAATATTCTTTCATCTCTCGACCGGAAGATAGAGTTGAACAACAAGATCAATGCTGATTTGGAAGAGATGGCGCAGGCTATTTTCAAGAATTGGTTCGTTGACTTTGAGCCTTTCAAGGATGGTAAGTTCGTGGATAGTGAATTGGGAATGATTCCAGAAGGATGGAAAGTAGGAACGCTTAGAGATATTACGAACAATAAAACTGCCAAAGTGAAGGAAAGAAATGATGTAAAAGTTCTATCTCCAGTTACTTCTGGAGAACTTGTATTGTCAGAAGAATACTTCACCAAGCAGGTTTTTAGTTCAAGCATAGCTAAATATAAAATAGTAAATAAAGGAGATTTCGCATATAATCCTGCACGAGTTAATATCGGTTCTATTGGAAGAAATGAATTTGATTTTGATGGATGTGTAAGTCCTGTTTATGTGGTATTTTCTGTACTTGATGGCTATGAGAATTACTTCGATTTGTTTCGAAAGACAGATTTCTTTAAAGATTCTGTCGCTTCTTTAGCTATTGGAGGTGTAAGGCAATCGCTCAGTTATGATGACTTGAGTTCGATTGTAGTTATCATTCCTAGCGAAAATGCCGTTGAGGAGTTTAATAATCTCTACAATCAGATGAAGAAAACTATCAAAGCGAATAAGCTAGAGTCCTCCCGCCTCTCCCTCCTCCGAGACACCCTTCTCCCTCGCCTCATGTCAGGCGAGCTGGAAGTCCCGGAATAAGAAGAGCTACGAAAGAAAATAACGAGAAAGAAAATATAAAATATTAACATTATGGCAGACGACAAGAAATTCACCGAAGACGCATACGAGCAAACGCTCATTGCCCTGTTCCGCGACGAACTCGGCTATGCGTACGAATGTGGCTACGAGGTGGAGCGCGACTATAAGGAGCCCTTCTATCGTGCCGATTTGGTCGCCTCAATGCGACGGCTTAATCCTCAACTGCCAGCCGATGCAATGGATGAAGGAATCAAGCAAATCACCAACATCAGCATCGGTACTTTAGAACAGAACAACGAGCAGTTTACACTCTGGATGCAAAACGGTCTGGAGGTGGGATTCCTGCAAGATGGCGAAGAACGCACAGCCCTGATGCGGCTCATCGACTTCGACCATCCCGAAAGGAATCTCTTCAAGGTGGTGAACCAGTGGCGAGTAGAAGAGTATAAGAACAAGCGCTGCGATATGGTGGTGATGGTCAACGGATTGCCCCTCGTGGTGGTGGAGCTGAAAAGCGCCGTTTCTGAAGATGCAACCGTAGAAGATGCCTACAAGCAGATCAGAAACTATCAGCAGGACGTTCCAAGCCTCTTCAGCTACAACGCCTTCAACGTCATCAGCGACATGAGCGAGACCCGTGCCGGAACCATCACCGCCAAGCTGGAACGCTACATGGAATGGAAGACCATAGACGGCTCATACGAGTCAACCCTCTTTGCCGACTATCGCACCTTCTTCCTCGGCATGTTCCAGCAGCAGCGACTGCTCGACATTCTGCAGAACTTCATCTGCTTCGACAAGAACCAGGGCAAATACGCCAAGATTCTCACCGCCTACCATCAGTACTACGCCGTGGGCAAAGCCCTGCAGCGCACCCGTACAGCAGTGGAAGGCAACGGAAAAATCGGCGTGTTCTGGCACACGCAGGGTTCGGGCAAGAGCCTCTCCATGGTGTTCTACGCCCACCAGCTGGTGCAACGGTTGCCCGAAGTAACCATCGTGGTAGTAACCGACCGCAAGGACCTCGACAACCAGCTCTTCGGTCAGTTCTGCCGCTGCCAGGACTTCCTTCGTCAGGAACCACAGAACGCCCAGAGCCGTGAAGACCTGGGCAATCTGCTCCGTAACCGAAAGAGTGGGGGAATCATCTTCACCACCATTCAGAAGTTTGAAGAAGGCGACTCGGCACTCTCTACCCGCCGCAACATCATCGTAATGACCGATGAGGCGCACCGCTCGCAATATGGCGAGGAGCACTGGGACAACAAGAGTCTGACGATGAAGAAGGGATTCAGCCAGAAGATGAGAGAAGCCCTGCCAGGTGCCTCATTTATCGGCTTCACCGGAACGCCTATCAGCGACCGCGACAGAGACACGGAGGAAGTGTTCGGAAACTACATTGACGTTTACGACATGAGTCAGGCGGTGGACGATGGAGCCACCCGTCCGGTTTATTACGAGAGCCGAGTGGTGAATCTGAACCTCGACGAAGACACGATGAAGCTGCTGAACGATGAGTTCGACAACCTGGCCGATGAGGGAGCCACCGAGGAGCAGATCAGGCAGGCGAAGCAGGAGCACAGCCGACTGGAAGTGCTCTTGGGTGAAGACGCCACCATCGACACACTGGTAAGGGACATCATCCAGCACTACGAGCAGAACCGTGCGCAGGAACTCACCGGCAAGGCAATGATCGTGGCGCTGACCCGAAGCATCGCCATCAAAATCTACCGCAAGATGCTGGAGCTTCGCCCCGGGTGGACGGAGAAAGTAAAGGTGGTGATGAGCGGTTCGAACCAGGACCCCGAAGACTGGCAGCCGATTATCGGCAACGAAGCCTACAAGAAGGAACTGGCAAGAAAATTCAAGGACAACGACGATGAGATGAAAATCGCCATCGTAAGAGATATGTGGCTCACGGGCTTCGATGTTCCGTCGCTCGCCACCATGTACGTATATAAGCCGATGAGCGGCCATAACCTGATGCAGGCAATAGCCCGTGTGAACCGAGTGTTCCCGGGCAAGGAAGGCGGACTGATAGTGGATTACGTAGGCATTGCGCAGGCGCTGAAGAGTGCCATGCAGCAGTACACCAACCGTGACCGCCGCCGCTTTGGAGACCCCGACATCGCCAAGACCGCCCTGGTGAAATGGAAGGAAGAGATGGAAATCTGCCGAGACCAGCTTCATGGTTTCGACTATTCCGGCTTCTTCGAACAGGACAACTCGAAGCGGGCACTCGCCATTACGAGCGGAGCCAACTTCCTGAGTTCTCCAGCCATGGTTCAGCGCAAGAAGAATTTCATGGAGCACAGCAATCTGCTTCACAACGCCACCACGCTCTGCCGTTCGCTTCTGAATGAGCAGCAGAAGGCTGAGGTGTGCTATATGGATGCGTTGCGCGTGATGATGCTCAAACTCTCGCAGAAGGGCAAGATCAGCCGCCATGAAATCAACGAGCGCATCGGTGAGCTGCTCCGTCAGAGCGTGAAGACCGACGGAGTCATCAATCTCTTCGGCGACCGCCAGATAGAGTTCTCGCTCTTTGACGACGCCTTCATCCAGGAGGTGAAGAACATGAAGGAGCGCAACCTGGCGGTGGAACTGCTCACCAAACTGATGAAAGAAAAAATCAAGCAGCAGCAGAAGACCAACGTGGTTCAGAGCGACCTCTTCTCCGATATGCTCAGCCAGAGTCTCTCCAACTATCTGAAGGGCTTGCTCACCAACGAGGAAGTGATAGAGGAACTGTTGAAGATGGCTCAGCAGATGAAGCAGGCAGAAGCAGAGGGCAACGACCTGGGACTTTCGCCCGAGGAGAAGGCATTCTATGATGCGCTCTCCACGCCCGAAGGTGTGCGGCAGGCTTACTCCGACGAGGAGTTTGTGGCACTGACCCGGGAACTGACGGAAGTCTTGCACCGCAACCGCACCATCGACTGGAACCGAAAGGAATCGGCGAGGGCGAAGATGCGAGTGATGGTGAAGCGACTGCTCAAGAAGTATAAGTATCCACCAGAGGGTGCAGAAAAGGCGCTGGAAACCGTGATGCGCCAATGCGACCACTGGGCGGATGATGAAGAAAACGTAGTATAAACCCTTTAAAATTTGAAGTAAGAAACAGAAAGTAAACAAGAAAAATAACATATAGATATTGACGCTGATTATCTGCACTTCTACAGTATTTAGAACCTGCAAAATTCAAAAACGACAAGAAGAAGGTGACAGCAAGGCGTCCACTCCTCTACGGCGTGGGCAGTACTTGTTTGTACCTTGTCGTAGGTTCTTGCAGGTACCTTAATACTGGTACTTACAGGGAACCCCATGCCGCTTATTTAAACAACATAACAAACAAACCTAGAAAAGTAATATGCAGACAGAGGAAATACCCAATACTGACAATAACTACAATTCTCTTCTGAAGATTTCATCAGAAGAAGATCTTTTTGTGGAAGATGAAGTAACAGGAGTCAAGAAATACACTCCAGTAACAACTACTGATGTGGGTCAGTTTAAGAGAGAGGCAGAACATTTGTATAAGGAGATTCAGCATGCTAAGGATGAATTTCTATGGAATGCAGGAAAGCATAAAGGTCTTACCTGTTATTATCATATTTACCTGAATCTTGCCGAGCAGTTGACAGATTTTCTTAAATATATTCATACGCTCCATAAGAAAGTCTACATTTCCATTTACAAGAGCTATGATGATGAATTCATGGGGATTTATACTGATGTTTTAGAGAAGGTGCTCCAGGATATTCAGACCATCGCCCGGAAGCATTCAGACTATTTGCTCGATAAGGAAGAGGAGTATGGTCAGATTCCCTATGCTAAGGCTATTTACGAGCAATGCGAGAAGCTTAAAGTTCCTGCCGGAGACGATTATCCGCGTTTTGATTCCCATTACAAGAACTTTGTCTCTATGGGGTTGAAGATGGCTTTGGCTAAAACCATCTCCACAGTAAGTACTATTTGTGCCGATTTCCTAGCCTTATACAGAACCCACCTTTTCCGCACCGACCATGAGGCTGTGATTATTTACCATTATATCAAGCGAATTTTCGACGAGCGCACGCTACCTGAGCATCTGAAACGTGAGGTAAAGGTAAAGAAACGTCATCTGAGAGAGAGAAGAATAGATATTACCACTTTGAGCTTGCAGAAAGTAATGAATGATATTGAAGGGAAATACAACAATTATACGCTTTGTTCAGACTGGTTTGAGCGAGAGGAGGATGAGGAAGAAGAACTTGTCCGTACGCTAGTCAGGGAGCAGGCTTCGCCCGAGGATTTTGAAACGCTATTCAAGTATCAGGGTGAGCATAAAATGTGGGAGGCTGAAATAGCCAGGGCTGATGATTTTGAGCGTAACAGCGACTCTTTCTTTGTGAACTGGGTAGATTCCATAAAGTTGGAGGAGAAGTTGAAGTTCTGGATAAAAGGCAACATTACGTCTCAGCAAAGCTGGTACATAGTCTGGTGCCTGATGAAATATACGTTCCACATGGTGCGTGATAATCAGGACAAGGCAGCCTTTGCCGCCCGCATGAACCTGATGTTTCCGGATGCAGAAAAGAAATGTGTGGTGGAGTCGTTCCGCAAGCAGGAAACGCAGAAGAACCACAACCACCATTTTTCGGAGTGGCTTGAGGGTTCAGACCCCGATTATCATACCGCCCAGGATCTGTATTATAAGCTGGCGAAAAGGGATGGTTATATGAGAAGTATTTGAGTTGGTATAGGAAAGTAGAGAGGAAGATTTAGAGATAACTATCGTCCCTGGGTATAAAAACAAGGATAAATCCGGTAATATTCTACGGCTTTTTTGAAAATATTCCGTAGAATATTACCGCTTTTCAAAAAAATATTGTATTTTTGCAGCGACAATGATATTAATATAAATGTGATATGGACAATATAGTTTGTAAAGTGGAAGCACTAGGAGGCACAATCTCTACTACTGATATTCCTCATATGGCAGAGTATAAGCGATTGTTGAGAGCTAAGGAACGTGGCGACTTGATCAAGTTGCGCCAGGGCATTTATGCTGTTCCGGAAGCCCTGCTGAATACAATGATAGATGTGGAGCGTATTGTTCCTAAAGGTGTTGTGTGTCTATACAATGCCTGGGCTTATCATCAGCTTTCGACAACTGTTCCACCAGCTTTTTGCATTGCCATCGACAATAAAAGGAAAGTAGAGATTCCTGAAACGCTTCCGATAGAATTGTATTATTGGAAGAAGGAGAATCTGGAGTTTGGCATTATGGAAGCAGAAATATCCGGTTTTCATGTTCGCATAACCGACTTGGAGCGAAGTGTTTGTGATGCAGTGAAATACAGAAACAAATTGGGGCTGGATGTTTGTGCGGAAGTGATTCGATCTTATCTGAGAAAGCCCAATCGCAATCTCAGTCGTTTGCAGGATTACGCCAAACGCCTAAGAGTATTCAATACATTGAAAAATTATGTTGAAATAGCTATAGAATAAGATGGGAAAGAAAAACTACGGTAAGTCTGTTAAGACCCGCCATTGCTTTTGCCTGACATTCCATCTGTGAACATACAGGCATATTCCTTGGAGACTGTTGTTGCCGAGAAATTCCATACGATGATAGACCGTGATGTGCTTAACAGTCGCATGAAAGATTTCTTCGACTGTTACCAACTCCTGACAAAGAGAGACTTGTCTGATGACACATTATATGATGCGATTAAGGCGACTTTCGATAATAGAGGGCTTACATACAATCCCGAATTGCAGTTGTTTACAGAAAGTTTTGTGACAGACGCAGCACGTATAGTTCGCTGGAAAGCATTTCTGAAAAAGATTCAATGGAAAGAATCTCTTGATTTCAAGACTGTTATGGAAGTAATAAAGGAAAGGTTGCAGCCTATGGCAGAAAGATATTGGGGAAAGTAGTGCGTTGTGGAGTCGTTCAGCAAGCAGGAAACGTAGCTGATGACTAGCTCCACACGCCCTGAAAGGGCAGAAGCTCCTAGCCCAGGGCAATCGCCCTGGGTTATTACGGACGCAACCCTGACGCCCTGAAAGGGCAAAAGCTTTAAAATACCTTGTAATTTTCATATTTTCTTTGTTGTTTTTCAATTTAATGTGTATCTTTGCAATGTCGAATGAAAATACGACTTAAGATAGTTAATTAATAATCGTGTAAGCTATGCAGTATCCAACAAAATCAGAATATGTAAAGGTCTTTAAAAATGCTGGTGTCAATCTTGACAAGTTGGCTCATCTGACTCCCGTATTTAATAATCACGGAGAGCCAAATCACATGAGTGATGATTTTGCCGTGGTGTTTAAAATGCAGCACAAGAGAACGGGGAAATATTATGTCCTCAAGTGTTTCTTAAAAGATCAGAAGGAACGTACCGATGATGTGTGTTGTCAGATTACTAATGAACAGAATATGGTAGGGGCTTCGTACAGTACTTCTGTAAAGTACATAGATTTTCAGAGTCAAGGCACTGTGAAAAAAATTCCGGTACTGTTGGCAGATTGGGTAGATGAGAAATCGATGGAAGCTTTTCTGTCAATGAATGAAGATATGACTACATCAACAATACATGAAAATTTTAATGAGGCTATTACAGATGAATATGGAGTGACATATAGCAAAGACGGGAGAAAATTGTTAAGATCGCCAAAAGAACTTGATGGAAACTATTCAATTAAAAAAGATACAAAGATTATTTGTGATTGGGCATTTGAAGGTTGCACTTCTTTGCGTAGTCTTGTTGTTCCTGAGAGCGTTATAAGCATTGGAGAGAGTGCATTTGATGGGTGCACTTCTCTGAGTAGTCTTGTTATTCCTAATAGGGTAGTGAGCATTAAAGGTAATCTCTTTTGCGGTTGGTATGGCGAATTAAAATGCTTGTCGCCGTACTTTATTTATGAAAATAATGTATTATTTGATGAAAACAAAAGTACAATTATCTCTTTTAGAGACCAAGACGTAACATCTTATGTCATCCCAGCTGGAGTAACTAGCATTGGGAATAGTGCATTTTATGGTTGCTCTTCTTTGAGCAGTCTTGTTATTCCAGATAGTGTAACTAGCATTGGG
>ERZ1023619.287-NODE-287-length-11564-cov-86.150925_pt1 | contig 11564 bp, 10 predicted proteins | sample MGYA00380329_ERZ1023619 | MGnify/ENA primary metagenome ERZ1023619 (study PRJEB33179, sample SAMN07448976) | human gut metagenome | biome: Human-gut; feature: Human associated habitat; material: Faeces | host: Homo sapiens | place: India: Bhopal | collected...
AAATAATCGGTATTCTTATAAAAAACAGGCTTTTCTGTTAAATCTTTCTAAAAAGCAATCTTTATTTCCCCAACATTTTGTTCATATCAAAGATAATTTGTAATTTTGCACCCCGAATGCTCATGGATTGGGCAAATGTTACAGAAAAGTTTAGTTCGAAGGGGCTCAAAGAAGATCCGGCACAATGCAGGACGCCTCCCGAAGAAACCCGTTTATATAATTAATTTAATGTACGCAATTGTAGAAATTAACGGTCAGCAGTTCAAGGCTGAGGAGGGCAAGAAGCTCTTCGTACATCACATCAAGGATGTTGAGGCAGGTCAGACTGTTGAGTTCGACAAGGTTTTGCTCGTTGACAAAGACGGCTCAATCACTGTCGGTGCACCAGCTGTAGAGGGTGCAAAAGTAGTAGTAGAAGTAGTGAACCCACTCGTAAAGGGTGACAAGGTAATCGTCTTCAAGATGAAGCGCCGCAAGGACTATCGCAAGAAGAACGGTCATCGTGCTCAGTTCACTGAAGTATCAATCAAATCTGTAATCGCTTAAAATTAGGAGGAATTAGAAAATGGCACATAAGAAAGGTGTTGGTAGTTCTAAGAACGGCCGTGAATCAGCTTCACAAAGATTAGGCGTTAAGATCTGGGGTGGTCAGAGCATCATCGCAGGTAACATCATCGTTCGCCAGCGTGGTAACAAGCACTTCCCAGGTGAGAATGTAGCTCAGGGTAAGGATGATACATTGTATGCTTTGGCAGATGGTATCGTTTACTTCCACAAGGGTCGCAAGGACAAGAGTACAGTTTCTGTTCTCTCTCCAGAGGTTTACGCTGAGAAGACCAAAAAAGCTGACGCTTAATTTTTAAAGTTTTAGAAAAAACTATTCCAAACAAACAACATAGAAGCCTGCTCATACCTAGAGCAGGCTTTCTTCGTTTATATAAGTTTTTAGGCACGGATTACACCCCCTCTAAGCTCCTTAACCCTGTAAAACCACAAAAAAACTTTAATTCTACCCTTCCCTGTAAAAAAGTCAGCAATTTTTTACGCTATCACAAATATTTTTTGTACTTTTGCCTACAAATAGTAAATTATTTAATTAAAAGACATTTTATGCTTACACTTAAACTTATCAGTGAGGAAACTGAACGTGTAGTTAAGGGTCTCGAAAAGAAGCATTTTCCAAATGCTCGTGAGGCCGTAGAGAAAGTTTTGGAGTACGACAAGATTCGTCGTGAAGCTCAGCAGAAGTTGGATAACAACAAGCAGCAGGCTAACCAGTTTGCTAAGCAGATTGGTGCCCTTATGAAGGAAGGTAAGAAAGAGGAAGCTGAGAGCGCAAAGGCTCAGGTAGCTATGCTCAAGGCAGACGCTAAGGCTCTTGAAGAGATCATGGAGAAAGCACAGAACGATATGACCAACCAGTTGCTCGAAATTCCTAACATCCCTTGCGAGCAGGTTCCTGAAGGTAAGGACGCAGCCGACAACGTTGTTGTGAAAGAAGGCGGCGAAAAGCCAAACCTCGGCGAGGATGCTCTCTGCCATTGGGATCTCTTGAAGAAGTATAATCTTGTAGACTTCGACCTCGGCGTTAAGATTACTGGCGCAGGTTTCCCTGTATATATCGGCAAGATGGCTCGCTTCCAGCGTGCGCTTGAGGCATTCTTCCTCGATGAGGCTCGCAAGAGCGGATATCTGGAGATTCAGCCTCCTTACGTAGTAAACGAGGACTCTGGTCGTGGTACCGGTCAGTTGCCAGACAAGGAAGGTCAGATGTATCATGCTAATCTGGATAATCTCTTCCTCATCCCTACTGCTGAGGTTCCTGTAACCAACATCTTCCGCGATGTTATTCTCGATGAGAAAGATCTCCCTATCAAGCGTTGTGCTTACTCAGCTTGTTTCCGTCGTGAAGCAGGTAGCTATGGTAAGGACGTTCGCGGTTTGAACCGCCTGCACCAGTTCGACAAGGTAGAGATTGTTCGCATCGATAAGCCAGGTCACTCTTACGAGAGTTTGAACGAGATGCTCGACCATGTAGAAGGTCTTTTGAAGAAGTTGGAATTGCCATATCATATTCTCCGTCTCTGCGGTGGTGATATGAGCTTCACCTCTTCTATCTGCTACGACTTCGAGACATGGAGTGCTGCACAGGGTCGCTGGCTGGAAGTTTCATCAGTATCTAACTTCGAGAGCTACCAGGCTAACCGTCTCCACTGCCGCTATCGCCATACAGATGACAAGAAGATTGAACTTTGCCACACATTGAATGGTTCAGCTCTTGCCTTGCCACGTATCGTAGCAACCATCTTGGAGAACAATCAGACCCCAGAAGGAATCCGCGTACCTAAGGTATTGGTTCCATACTGCGGTTTCGAGATGCTTGATGACAAAAATTTCGATTAATTTGAAGTATCGGTAAGACTTTCTGTTTTCTCGATTATACAAAACATTCGAAAAACAAAAATAACATATATTGTACGAGGATAACTTCGACTGCCACAAAGGTAGCCGATGTTATCCTTTTGCATTTTTATGTACCATGAAGCAAACTCTAAACAGCTAACCAGAAATATTAATATATCAGCATTAAGAAATTTAATAGCCAATGAACAAGATTATCAAGAAAGTACAATACTCAGAGAAAGTATTCCGATTCGATGTAGAAGCACCGCTTATAGCCAAGAGCCGAAAGGCAGGTAACTTTGTCATCATCCGTGTAGACAACAACAGCGAGCGCATGCCGCTGACCATCGCTGATGCTGACATTGAGAAAGGAACCATCACACTGGTTGTGCAGAAGGTAGGTCTTTCATCTACCAAACTCTGTGCATTGAATGAAGGCGATGAAATTCACGATGTGGTGGGACCACTTGGAAATCCTACACATATCGAGAACTTCGGAACAGTCATTTGTGCCGGAGGTGGTGTAGGCGTAGCTCCTATGCTCCCTATCATCAAGGCACTGAAAGCCGCAGGAAACAGAGTCCTTTCCGTAATTGCGGGTAGGAACAAAGACCTCGTGATTATGGAAGATGAAGTGCGTGCATCTAGCGATGAGCTCATCATCATGACCGATGACGGAAGTTACGGCGAGAAGGGTGTTGTAACCGTAGGAATCGAGAAGTTTATCAATCAGGAACATATCGATAAGGTTTTCGCCATCGGTCCTCCTATCATGATGAAGTTCTGCTGTCTCCTGACCCAGAAATATAATCTTTCCACAGACGTTTCGCTCAATACCATCATGGTGGATGGAACCGGTATGTGCGGTGCCTGCCGCCTGACCATCGGTGGCAAGACCAAGTTTGTCTGCATCGACGGTCCTGAGTTTGACGGCGCCCAGGTAGATTGGGACGAGATGTTCAAGCGCATGGGCACTTTCAAGGATGTTGAACGCGAAGAGATGGAACACTTCGAAGAGCACCTTGCAACTGTAGACGCAGGAAAGAAGAAAGAAACTACGGATGTAACCATGGACGTAGAACCTACAGATGCGAGCATCGAAGAGTTGACCGACCGTAACGCTGAGTGGCGCAAGGAGTTACGCGCTTCGATGAAAGCAAAAGAACGCACAGCTATAGAGCGCGTAAAGATGCCAGAACTTGACCCTCTTTATCGTGCCACAACCCGTACGGAAGAGGTAAATATCGGTTTAACCAAGGAAATGGCTTTGACCGAAGCCAAGCGCTGTCTCGACTGTCCTAAGCCTACCTGTATGGAAGGTTGTCCGGTAAGCATCAACATTCCTTCCTTCATCAAGAATATTGAGCGAGGCCAGTTTCTTGCCGCAGCCAAGGTTTTAAAGAACACCTCTGCCCTACCAGCCGTTTGCGGACGAGTTTGCCCACAGGAAAAGCAATGTGAAAGCAAGTGTGTACATCTCAAGATGAACGAGCCTGCTGTAGCTATCGGATACCTGGAGCGTTTTGCTGCCGATTACGAACGCCAGAGTGGAAACATCTCTGTACCAAAGTGCGATGAACCTAATGGCATCAAGATAGCCGTAGTTGGTTCAGGACCTTCCGGATTGAGTTTTGCAGGCGATATGGCAAAGAAGGGATTCGACGTTACCGTCTTTGAAGCATTACACGAGATTGGCGGTGTATTGAAATATGGTATTCCTGAATTCCGTTTACCTAATGCTATCGTAGATGTAGAGATTGAGAATCTTCAGAAGATGGGCGTAAAGTTTATTACAGACTGCATCGTAGGCAAGACCATTTCCGTAAAAGATCTGGAAGAACAAGGATTCAAGGGAATCTTCGTTGGTTCAGGTGCGGGTCTGCCAAACTTCATGAATATTCCTGGAGAGAATGCCTTGAACATCATGTCTTCTAACGAATATCTTACCCGTGTAAACCTGATGGATGCAGCCAATCCTCATAGCGACACCCCTATCAACTTGGGTAAGAAGGTGGTTGTTGTAGGCGGCGGAAATACAGCTATGGACAGTTGCCGTACTGCAAAACGACTCGGAGCAGACGTAACCTTGGTATATCGCCGTTCGGAGGCAGAAATGCCTGCCCGACTCGAAGAGGTGAAGCATGCCAAGGAAGAAGGAATCAACTTCTTTACATTACACAATCCTAAAGAATATGAGGCAGACGAGAAGGGCGCAGTAAAGGCTGTAGTTCTCGATGTGATGAAGCTTGGCGAACCTGATGCCAGCGGCCGTCGTCGTCCAGAAGCTACAGGCGAGACCATCACGCTGGAGTGCGACCAGGTAATTGTTGCCGTAGGAGTAAGTCCTAATCCACTCGTTCCACAGAGTATCGAAGGCTTGGAACTCGGCCGGAAGAACACCATTGCCGTAAACGACCAGATGCAGAGTTCCATCGAAGAAATCTACGCTGGCGGCGATATCGTACGAGGAGGAGCCACAGTAATCCTTGCCATGGGAGACGGCAGAAAGGCCGCTCTCAATATGAGCGAAAAATTATTGAATAAGAAATAAGAAAACGGGAAACAATAAAGGGCAGCCATGCATCACGCAGACTGCCCTTTCCTTTTCTCGTATGTAATGTTATAAAATGAAATGTAGTTCGTACATATATTTATTAATAATTGGACTCAAACACTATTTCAGATTAATACGAAGTCCGAACTGGAGATTAAAATTCCACTTCTTATCTTTAAACGTATTTTCTATTTCGCTGCCATTATCAAAATAATATTTTGCACCTGGCTCTATATAGAAGCCCACTTGTGGTGTAACATCATACTGTGCACCAAGCGAAGCCTTACCCGAGAACTGAACGCCATCACGTTTCACGTCCTCTTTATGACCAGAAACCTTTGTATCATTCTTTACGTTGAAATCGGCTTCTCCACCCGCCATTACGTACGCATGAAAGCCTCCCGTGCTCCAAACCTCATAGTTTAAACCAAGTGGAACACCCACATAATGCAAAACCTGATGTGTATCAAATTCTGAAACACCATAAGATTTGAAATCAGAAGCAACACGCGTATAAACGACACCGGTACTCAAAGACAAACGAGGCGCAAGTCCGATACCAACCTGAGCACCTATAGCCAAAGGAGCATGATGTTTCGCTTCAACATATTTCGGTATTGCATATCTTAAAGGAGAAGCAGCAGCCAGGAAAACACCATGATCAGCAAAGCCGCCACCAGCAAGAGGATCTGAAGACGCATACATGCCGTTTGACATTCCATCACTGCCAGAGCCCAGACTTACATTCTCTGCATACAGGTTCATGGTCCAGTTCTGTTCATACTTGTCCTTATAACTGCGTTCAAAATGACCATCCTGCGCCCTGCCTGCATAAAGCTTCTGCCCACCATCTGCTTCCAACGGCTTGGTTGCATGATTAGAAGAAACGGCCATCTGTCTTTCAGAATCCTCATTTTGCTTTTGCAAAACAGATAATTCCCGACCATTTACCTCTGCATTAACAGACTGTTCTGGCATTTCTACCTCTGCTGCAAGCATTATTTCATGATCATCAGCAACAATTCTATCCAAAGAAGATACCGAAGATTTACTACGGTTCAATTGAAGCCCCGATGAATGACGATTCACCTGATGTGCAGATGCATTGTTTTCAGCAAGCAAGATAGCATTTTTACTTCCTGCCGATTGTGCTTCTGCACGGACAGCAGAAGAAGTCCTGCTTGAACCTGATGCTGTAGAGAAAGAACTCTGAACAGCTAAGTTAGCCTGTCCCGGTTCATCATCATGCAGATAAACATAACTGCCTCCTACTCCCAATAAAGCAATAGCTGCAGCTACTGACCATCTTTTCAAGACAACATAACGAGCCTGTGGTCTCTTTTTTACATCAGTTTCCTCATCACCAACCTTTTTAGACTGAGCAAGCGATTGTTCTATCTCAGCCCACATGTCGTGGCTGACAGGCTCTTGGTAGTCTGCCAACTGATCTCGAAGTTTATTTGTCCAATCGTTACTCATTACTTTTCTCGTTTATATGATTCAACTCTTTATTATTTCTACAATCTGCCTGGCTCAGATAATCTTTCACCTTTTTGCCCAACAGCTTTTTCGCCCGCAAATATTGTGAAGCAGAACTGCTTTCTTTGATGCCTAACAGCTGTGCAATTTCTTTATGGCTTTTCTGTTCAAAAACAAACATGTTAAGAACCAGTCTGTACCCATCAGGCAATTCTCCTATCATTCTTGTCAGTTCTGCAGGCGGAACTCTTTCTACTTCAGGCTCTTCATCCTCAATATCATCGGGAACTTCGTCCACGATAGTGAAGCGCTTTTGCTGCCTTACAAAGTTGACAGCTTCATTTGTCACTATCCGCAAGAGCCAAGCCTGAAGAGCGCCCTCACCCCGATATTCAAACTTTGAAATGCCGGAAAAGACTTTTATAAAACTATCTTGCACTACATCCTCAGCATCATCGCGCATAGGGACATACCTCAGCGCTACGGCCATGGCATACCCCACATAGCGTTCGTACAATCTGTGCATTGCTGCCCGACTGCCGCTATTGATGTCGTCTAAGAGATTCTTTTCCGATTCCAATTTCAAATCCTTTTTAAAGATTAAACGATATAAAGAGAAAACCTTGCATCAAAAATGAACTTTTTTTTTGATGCAAGGCATTTTTTTATATTTCTATATTATTCTATAGAGAACACTTTACCTTCCTGAGTAAGATAACTTTCCGTAAACACCTCTTTAGCTTCATTCAACAATACCTCTTCATTATTATATCTTGCACTATAATGTCCCAGAAGAAGTTTGCCTACACCCGCATTTCTGGCTATAGTTGCAGCCTGTCGGGCCGTACTGTGATAATAGAGTTTAGCCCTGTCCTCATTCTCCGAAGTATAGGTGCTCTCATGATAAAGCACCGTAACCCCCTTTACCTTTTCTGCCAACCCCGGAACAAACCGGGTATCACTGCAATAAGCATAACTGCGGGGAGTAGTGGCAGGCATTACCAATCTGGCATTAGGTATTACATCCCCCTCCTTCGTTGTCCAGTCAGCTCCATTCTTGATGTTATTAATCTGGCTTACAGGAATCTCGTAATAATCTATCATATCACGACGGATATGAGGCAATGTCGGTTTCTCTCTGAAAATGTAACCACAACAAGGCACACGATGCTGCAGAGGAACGGTTTCTACGGTTACAGAATGATCTTCATATACTACTTGCGACTTCTCGGTATCTACAGGAACAAATTCTATTTCATATTCCATTCCCTGCATGAAGAAATCAATCTGACGCTTAAATAAATCTCCGTAACTTTCTGGTGCATATACCTTTAACTTAGCCGTTCTGCCCAGCATGCCTAAGGTAGAAAGAAGTCCCAGCAAGCCAAAGCAATGGTCACCATGAAGATGCGAAATAAAGATAGCATTTATCTTAGCAAAGTGAACATGAGTGCGACGGAACTGCATCTGGGCACCCTCTCCACAATCCATCATAAAGCATTTGCCACGCATCTCAATAATCTGGGCCGAGGCACTATGCTGAAGGGTGGGCAAAGCACTGCCACACCCCAATATATGTACTTTAAATGGTTCCAAAACTAAATCATAAATTACAGGTTCAACATGATGACCTTACTCTTGGCGCTTGAAAACAAAGATACCCTGAGTATTCTCCAACATAAGACTGTCAGAACCCAACTTGTCAATAGCGAAAGTATCCTTATTCAGCAAAAGTTTACCATTGAGTATCTTCCAGCTAGTCCAAGGATTAGTTTCAGCCTTCACATTGTTCTTCACCTCTCCACCTTCCAAGATATCAAAATTCTTATCCAGAGAAGTCCATTTACCCAAGAGGGATGTCAGATTGATAATCTTCTGTGCCATCATCTCTCCATCCTCTGCCTTATAACCGATAAGAGCAATACGGTCGCCAGCCAGCAATCCTCCCTGAACAACATCAGGATTCTCATCGTCAATAAACACCGAAAGGGTGTCACCATCATCAGAAATCAGCTCCAGGCTATGCATAGAGGTTCCCTCACCGCATACACCATAGATGGTAGAATCGTTCATTGCATCCTCTACCTCTACCGAATCTGCTGCACTGATAACAGGAACATTATTTTTGTTCTTACAACTGTTGGCTGCGAAAAGCGCCACCAAAGCTATTGTTACATAAACTAATTTCTTCATAACACTTTAGTTTTTATTATTATATTGATGAGTCGATAAGATTATCTGATTCACCGTTATTTATCATCCTTTTTCTCCTGAAGTTTTGCTTCATCCCATAGTTTATCCATTTCTTCTAAGCTCATATCTTTCAAGTTTTTACCTTGCTTTAAGCTATGATCTTCTACGTAGTTGAAACGGCGGATAAACTTCTGGTTGGTTTTCTCCAGCGCATTATCCGGATTGAGTTTATAGAGACGTGCTGCATTGATTACTGAGAAGATGAAATCGCCCAATTCCTGGGTAGAATTCTCTTTGTCGCCTTTAGCCAGTTCCACCTTGAGTTCTTCCAGTTCCTCCTGCACTTTGTCCCACACATCTTCTTTTTCTTTCCAGTCGAAGCCTACATTTCTAGCCTTGTCCTGAATGCGATAAGCCTTGATAAGAGACGGAAGAGAATTAGGGACACCGCTCAACACCCGCTCATTTCCATCCTTCTCCTGCTGCTTAATCTGTTCCCAGGTTTTCTCAACAGAAGTAGCAGTTTTCGGCTTGCTGGCGCCAAGAGCCAAGGTTTCTTCCGAGCTGGCAGTTCCAGCCTTCCCGGTTTCTGCTTCTTCAGACTCTCTATATACCACCTGTCCCTCATCGTTGATATACATATCAGGATTCGAAACCGTCCAATTTCCTTCCTCCTTCCAGTTGATGAAAGGATGGCGGAACATCAATTTATCTGCCTCCTGATTGCAAACATCGCAAATATCGAACTCGCCGTCTTCTCTGCCGATGATGCTATAGAACATCACGTGCTCCAACACATCGCCCAACTCCTTCTTGATATCCTTGTAATCGCGCTTCATCAAGGCGTCACAAAGCTCGAAAGTCTCCTCAATCGTATTCGGACGAAGACTCTCGAATGTCTGCTTTTTATCCCATGGACACTGCAGGCGCAAACGGTCCTGCACATCCAGCAAGCGGCTGAACGCCGCCAGTTTTTCTTCTTTCGTATGTCCTTTTCCTGTATTACTAACCATCGTTTTGTGCAAAAATTAATAATTTTGATGCAAAGATAGTATTTTTCGCCCAAAAATTAGTATCTTTGCACCGTTTTTTAAAGAAAAAGAAAGAAAAAGAATAAAAATTAGATAGAAACAATGGAATTAGCAAGTAAATACGATCCACAAGCAGTGGAAAGTAAATGGTATCAGTACTGGCTCGACAACAAGCTTTTCAGTTCTAAGCCAGATGGTCGTGAACCTTATACAGTGGTTATCCCTCCACCAAACGTAACGGGTGTGCTCCACATGGGACACATGCTCAACAATACTATCCAGGATATTCTCGTTCGCCGTGCTCGCATGGAGGGCAAGAACGCATGTTGGGTACCAGGTACCGACCATGCCAGCATCGCTACCGAGGCTAAGGTTGTAAACCGCCTCGCTCAGCAGGGCATCAAGAAGACCGACCTTACCCGCGAGGAGTTCCTCAAGCACGCTTGGGACTGGACTCACGAGCATGGTGGCATCATCCTCAAGCAGCTCCGCAAACTCGGTGCCAGCTGCGATTGGGACCGCACAGCATTCACCATGGACGAGACCCGCTCTCGTGCCGTCATCCACGTATTCTGCGACCTGTACCAGAAGGGCCTCATCTATCGTGGCGTGCGCATGGTTAACTGGGACCCTAAGGCTCAGACTGCGCTCTCTGACGAGGAGGTTATCTACAAGGACGAGCACTCTAAGCTCTACCACTTGAAGTATTATGTAGTAGAGCAGGACTGCCAGCAGGTGGATGAGGAGAACGTGATACACAAGGATGAGAAGGGATACTATGCCGTGGTAGCAACCACCCGTCCTGAGACCATCATGGGCGACTCTGCCATGTGTATCAACCCAGAGGATAAGAAGAATACCTGGCTGAAGGGTAAGCACGTTATCGTGCCTCTCGTAAACCGCGAGATTCCAGTCATCGAGGATACATACGTAGATATCGAGTTCGGTACTGGTTGCTTGAAGGTAACTCCAGCTCACGATATCAACGACCACGCCCTCGGTTTGAAGCACGGTTTGGAAACCATCGATATCTTCAACGACAATGGTACCATCAGCGAGGCAGCAGGTCTCTATGTAGGTATGGACCGCATGGACGTGCGCAAGCAGATTTCCATCGACCTTCAGAACGCCGGTCTGATGGAGAAGATTGAGGACTATAATAATAAGGTGGGCTTCTCTGAGCGTACCAATGTGCCTATCGAGCCAAAGCTCTCTACACAGTGGTTCCTCAAGATGCAGCACTTTGCCGACATCGCCCTCCCTCCTGTGATGGACGATGATATCGAGTTCTATCCTAAGAAGTACAAGAACACCTATCGCCACTGGTTGGAGAACATCAAGGACTGGTGTATCAGCCGTCAGCTCTGGTGGGGTCACCGCATCCCTGCCTACTACTTCGACAATGCCGGCAAGAAGGATTTCGTGGTAGCTGAGACTGCAGAGGAGGCTCTGAAACTCGCTCAGGAGAAGAATGCCAACATCAAGGCTGAGGATCTTGAGCAGGAGAGCGACTGCCTCGACACCTGGTTCTCTTCATGGTTGTGGCCTATCTCTCTGTTTGATGGTATCGAGCATCCTGACAATGAGGAGATCAACTACTACTACCCTACTTCCGACCTCGTAACTGGTCCGGATATCATCTTCTTCTGGGTAGCACGTATGATCATGGCTGGCTACGAGTATCGTGGCAAGATGCCATTCAAGCACGTATATTTCACAGGTATCGTTCGCGATAAGCTCGGCCGCAAGATGAGCAAGAGTCTCGGTAACTCACCAGACCCATTGGTTCTGATTGACAAGTTTGGTGCCGACGGTGTTCGTATGGGTATGATGCTCAGCGCTCCAGCCGGCAACGACATCCTCTTCGACGAGAGCCTCTGCGAGCAGGGACGTAACTTCAACAA
>ERZ1023619.297-NODE-297-length-11196-cov-15.301140_pt1 | contig 11196 bp, 7 predicted proteins | sample MGYA00380329_ERZ1023619 | MGnify/ENA primary metagenome ERZ1023619 (study PRJEB33179, sample SAMN07448976) | human gut metagenome | biome: Human-gut; feature: Human associated habitat; material: Faeces | host: Homo sapiens | place: India: Bhopal | collected...
TTTCCGTTATCTTCAGAATAAGTATGCTGTTAAGGCTCTCTTCGGTGAGGTAGCAGAGAAGGTAGCTAACCGTCCAGGTGGTTACACTCGCGTAATCAAGTTGGGTACTCGTCAGGGTGATGCAGCTGAGATTGCTTTCATCGAGCTCGTAGACTTCGATGAGAACATGGCTAAGACTCCTAAGGCTGCTGCAAAGAAGACTCGTCGTGCAGGCCGCAAGGCTAAGGCAGAAGAGGCTCCACAGGCAGAGGCTGCTGTTGAGGCAACTCCAGCAGAGGATGCTCCTAAGGCTGAATAATTCAACTCTCAATATCAAGAAGCGCTTTCATCTAATGGAAGCGCTTCTTTTGTTTTAGGGATTTCCCTATCTTTTTTAGGGAAACTTTGTTTGCAGTATCCTCGAAAAGACTTACCTTTGCATAGTTTCTTAAAAGGATAGGTTATGAAAAAGTTTCTAATATTCGCGCTTTGCTCATTGTTCTTGATGAGCAGTTGTGACACTTATACGGGTAGTGGCGCCTATATGGGCGGATCTATCGGCTCTATTTTAGGTTCTGCTATAGGTGGTCTGAGTGGAGGCCCTCGTGGCTCTGATATGGGTACTATTATAGGAATGGCTGGAGGAGCAGCTGTTGGTGCAGTTATCGGCAGTCAGGCCGATCAGAGACAGCAGCAACAAGTGGAACAGTATCAGCGTGACAAGGCCCGTAGAGCTGAGAGAAGGGCTGCTCGGTCTCAGCAGCAAAACTCCATTGGTCAGTCTGGCTATGATCAGTCAGGTTATGGTCAGCGAGGTTACGATCAGCCTGTTTATGGTACGCCGAATAGTGAGGATAATTCCGATGTCTTCGATTCTACTAATAGTGGTGATGACCGTCTTTACGATTTTAATGGTAAAGATTATGTAGGCGATTACAGCGCACAGCAACCCACTACTGTGATGCCAAGTTCGAAGATGGAAGCATTGGGGAGTAACTGGTCGTATTCTCCTACATTAGAGATAGTGAATGCCCGTTTTGTAGATTCCAATGAAGATAATACTTTGAATAGGAATGAGACTTGCAAGGTGATATTCGAGATAATGAATCGTGGCAACAGTCCCGTTTATGATGTTGTTCCTACAGTAGTGGAAACCACAGGCAACAAACATATCTATATTTCTCCGAGCATTCATGTTGAGAAAATCACACCCGGACGAGGCATCCGTTATACAGCGATGGTGAAGGCGGATAACCGACTGAAGAATGGTATGGCTCATTTCTGTGTCTCTGTGATACACGAAGGCAAGTCTATTTCAAAAGTCAATGAGTTCAATATTCCGACTCGCAGATAGGGCATAGGTGTATTTGTAGAAGATTGATAAAAGGTGACCTTTAAGATGAAGGCTCACCGTTTAAGACTGTAAACCTTGGAAGTTTTTACATTTACTTTCGGGGGTTACTCTTTTTTTGCCTCGTCCTATTTCAGTAGGCTATTTGTTTCTATGAACCTTGTGCTCATGCTCAGCATTAGTTGCCTTGCCGCTTTTAGATTCTGTGTCATTCCGGCTCTCTTTCCTGTTGAGCATTTTCTCCTCATCTTTCTTTGCAGAGGTTTCTTTCGCCTTTGTTGAATGTACCACTTTTTTCTGATTTTTACCTTGGTGAGCTTTGCCCTTGGCAGATTTCGAGTTCCAGTGAGGTTCTAAGGTGTAGTCAGATTCTGCCACTTCAAAGTCGATCTGAGGAAGTTTCTCCTCCTCAGGACGGAAAGGAACAGGCTTTTCCACGATTTCTACCTTTACCGACGCCACACCTTGAGCAATCATGCCTATCTCTTTGGCGGCAGCCCATGAAAGGTCAATAATTCTGCCTCTTCCGAAAGGCCCCCTGTCGATGACCTTCACTATCACACTTTTATTGTTCCTCAAGTTGGTTACTTTCAGATGCGTTCCAAAAGGGTAGTACCGATGAGCGCACGTCAGACTGTCGTGATGTAGTCTTTGACCGCTTGCAGTTCTTGCTCCTGTAGCTCTTTTTGAGTAGTAGGAGGCTTTGCCGTGCTGTTTCTTCTGAGCCCAACATGTCGTGAGGCAGAGGAAGGCGAGCAAGGTAATGACAAATATTTTAAAAGTTATTCTGTTCATTTTAAGGGTGTTAGAATACATTATTGCTGCAAAAATAATAAAATATGTTTAAAGTTGCAAGTAAATATCAGAAAAACAGTATCTTTGCATGAGTAAAATAAAAGGAAATGGAGAATAATGTACCCCAAGAGTGGAATAAATTTTATTTGAAAGATGTGTCGTTCGTCAACTTGATGATGCGACGTATCTATAATGTGTTGATCGTTGCCAATCCATATGATGCCTTCATGCTCGAGGATGATGGACGTATCGAAGAGAAGATCTATAATGAATATATGGAGCTTGGACTTCGATATCCACCTACCTTTACACAGGTCTCTACCACCGAGGAAGCCTCAGAAGTGCTTCGCTCCACTGTTATTGATCTGGTTATCTGTATGCCGGGTAATGCCGACAATGATGCCTTCGATGTGGCACGAGATATCAAGAGCAGGTTCCCCAATATCCATTGCGTGGTGCTTACTCCCTTCTCTCATGGCATCACCAAGCGTATGGAGAACGAAGACCTGAGCATCTTCGACTATGTGTTCTGCTGGTTGGGCAATACCAATCTCATTCTTTCCATCATCAAGTTGATAGAGGACAAGATGAATTTGGAACACGATATTCAGGAAGCCGGAGTTCAGATGATACTCCTTGTCGAAGACTCCATCCGCTTCTACAGTTCCATTCTTCCCAATCTCTACAATTACATATTGGAACAGAGCAAGAACTTCTCCAAGGAGGCATTGAACCGTCATGCTGCCACCATGCGTATGCGTGGTCGACCCAAGGTGGTTCTGGCTCGTACTTACGAAGAAGCTCAGAAACTCTATGACAAGTATTCCAACAATACTCTTGGTGTCATCAGCGATGCCCGTTTCCCTTTGAAGAGTGCCGCCAAGGCCTTTGGCAATAAGGTGGAAACAGAGGCTAAGCCCAAGCATCGTACTGATACTTTCGGACGTGAGAAGTGTCCTGATGCCGGTTTGCAGCTTTTCCGCTATATCCGCAAGAACGATCCTTTCGTGCCTCTTATCCTTGAGAGTTCCGAGAGCGACAACCGGGCCAAGGCCGAAGCCGAGGGCTTTCGTTTTGTAGACAAAAACTCCAAGAAGATGAGTGTAGACCTTCGCCGCCTGATGGAGGAACACATGGGCTTTGGCGATTTTATCTTCCGTGATCCCAAGACCCACGAGGAGATTATGCGTATCCGCAGTCTGAAGGAGTTACAGGACAATATCTTCAAGATTCCCAACGACTCGATGCTCTATCACATCAGTCGCAATCACATGAGCCGTTGGCTCTGTGCCCGTGCCATCTTCCCCGTGTCGGCTTTCCTGCGCCATGTCACCTGGCAGAAATTGCAGGATGTGGATGCTCACCGACAGATCATCTTCGATGCCATCGTGCAGTATCGTCACATGAAGAATATCGGTGTGGTAGCTGTCTTCGACCGTATGAAGTTCGACCAGTATGCCCACTTCGCCCGTATAGGTGAGGGCTCCTTGGGAGGCAAGGGCAGAGGTCTGGCATTTCTCGACAATGTCATCAAGCGCCATCCTGAGTTCAATCAGTACGACAATGCCACGGTTCAGATTCCTAAGACAGTTGTCCTTTGTACCGATATCTTCGATGCGTTCATGGAGAGCAACAATCTCTATCCCATAGCTTTGAGCGATGCAAACGATGACGAAATCTTGAGACATTTCCTCAGAGCACAGTTGCCCGATACACTGGTAGCCGACTTCTTCACCTTTTTCGAGGCGACGAAGAGTCCTATAGCCATCCGTTCCAGCTCGCTTCTCGAAGATGCCCACTATCAGCCCTTTGCAGGAATCTATTCCACCTATATGATACCTTATCTTGAGGACAAGTATCAGATGCTTCAGATGTTGGCGTGTGCCATCAAGGGTGTGTATGCCTCGGTGTTCTATCGCGATTCCAAGGCTTATATGACCGCAACGAGCAATGTCATCGACCAAGAGAAGATGGCAGTCATCCTGCAGCAAGTGGTGGGTAATGACTATGGCACTCGTTTCTATCCCACGATGAGTGGCGTGCTCCGTTCGCTCAACTATTATCCGATAGGTGACGAAACGGCAGAAGAAGGTATTGCCAGTCTGGCTCTCGGACTGGGCAAATACATTGTGGATGGTGGGCAAACCCTTCGGGTATGTCCTTATCATCCCAACCAGGTGTTGCAGACTTCTGAGGTCGACAAGGCACTCAGGGAGACCCAAACCCAGTTTTATGCCCTCGATATGCAACATGTGGGTGAAGACTTCAAGGTGGATGATGGGTTTAATATTCAGAAACTGAGAATCAAGGATGCTGTCGAGGACCAGTCGCTCAACTTTATAGCCTCCACCTTCGACCCCTACGACCAAGTCATCAACGACGGCGTGTACGAAGAGGGGCGCAAGCTGATCACCTTTGCCAGTGTGCTGCAACATGGAGTCGTTCCCCTTCCCGAAATACTCCAGATGTCTATGAAGTATGGTTCCGGAGCCATGCGCCGCCCCGTCGAAATAGAGTTTGCCTGCAATATCCATGCCGACAGAACCTGCGATTTCTATCTTCTCCAGATACGTCCCATTGTGGATGCCAAGGAAATGCTCGATGAGGATGTGGCGGCCATTCCCGACAGCGAGTGTCTGTTGCGTTCGCACAATTCACTCGGTCATGGCATCAGCGAGGATGTGGTAGATGTAGTTTATGTGAAGTACGACGATCATTTCTCGGCGATGAACAACTATTATGTAGCTGACGATATAGAGCGCATCAACCGCAAGTTCCTTTCCGAAGGCAAGAACTATGTGCTGATAGGTCCTGGTCGATGGGGCTCCAGCGACCATTATCTCGGTGTTCCCGTCAAGTGGCCGCATATCAGTGCAGCCCGGGTTATCGTGGAGGTGGCGCTGAAGAACTATAACATCGATCCCAGCCAGGGAACCCATTTCTTCCAGAACCTCACCTCTTTCGGGGTGGGTTACTTTACGGTAGATACCAATACCGGGGAGGGTGGCTTCGTCGACAAGGCTGTGCTCGATGCGATGCCGGCGGTCGAGGAAACACAATATGTTCGCCATGTGCGCTTTGAGCATCCGCTGCGCATATTGATGGATGGTAAGAAACAGGAGGGAGCTGTACTCATTCCTACAAAATAGATGATATAGACAGAAATGGATTTAAAGACAAGTTATCAACAGCATGTGGATAAGTATGCTTCCGAGGTGGCAACCTTGAGGCGCAAGAACAATGGCTTCATCACGGGTGAGTTGCTCTCGTTCGGAGCCATCCTTACTTTCGTGGTATGTTATATTGCCATGGATGAGGGTAGTAGTCGTTGGCTGTTGGGAGCCGTGTTGGCTCTCATTGCCTATTTCAATATCCGTCGTTTGGACGATAAGAACAAGGAGAAGATAGCCCATCTCTCTGCGCTCCTCGCTGTATATCAGAACGAGATCAGAGCTTTGGAGGGCGATTTCTCGTCTTTCGAAATGGGCAATCAATACCAGAATCCACAGCATGCTTATTCCTTCGATCTCGATGTCTTTGGCAGGGATTCACTCTTCCATCGCATCTGCCGCACGATAACCACGGGTGGCTCTGATGCCTTGGCAAGAAATCTTTCTCTTCAGACTCCTTTGAAGGCGGAGGAGATAGCCCGGCGTGTTGCCTTGCAAAAGGAACTTGCAGGCGATGAGCAGCAGGGTGAGCTATGGCGAATGGAGTTCCTGGCTTTGGGAGAGAGGAACAAAAAGCAGGTGCTTGATGCGCCAGACCCCGACAACTCTCACCGTCTTCATGTCGATATGGCGGCAGAACCTGTCAGAAGGGTAGTGGGTTATCGCAAGATAGATTCCTCTGCAGTGGCTGAAGCCATTCGCAAGGTTTCGGCAATGGCAGTGCCTGCGTGGTATGGTTCGAAGGCTTCGCTCCTTCTCGGTTGGGCATTCATCATCGGTGTATGTTCCTCGGTGTTGCTTTCTGTCTTTGGTGTGGTTTCTGTGAACGTCCCCCTTTGGTGGGTGATGATTCAGTACATTGTGGTGTTCTTTGTCTGCAAGCAGACCTTGGACAAGATTGACAGCCATGGCGGTAAGCTCCGCGACCAACTGGTGGCTTACTCGCAGATACTCCAGCTTGTAGCCCGTCGCCATTTCCGTAGCGAGCTGGGGCAGCAAATGCAGTCGACGCTTTCGGAGGCGCTTCCTTCCTTTGTTCAACTCGAGAAAATCCTCAAGGGATACGACCGTCGTGGCAACTTTCTCGGTCTCTTCTTCACCGATGCCTTCATGCTGAGCGACTTCTTCTTGGTTCGCAGTTTCCTGAAATGGAAGAATACCTATGTGGTGAAGATGGAGGAGTGGATGGACATCGTGAGCGAACTGGATGCAGCCGTTTCGATGGCAGATTTCAGATACAACCATCCTGAGGCTACGGATGCAGAAATCGTCGACGGCTCTCCTGTGCTCTTCGAGGCCAAGAAACTGTATCATCCCTTCTTGGGAGCCAAGGCCGTGAAGAACGATTTCACTATCCATGACGACAACTATTATATCATAACAGGAGCCAATATGGCAGGCAAGAGCACCTTCCTCCGTTCGCTTGGCGTCAACTACATTCTTGCCATGTCGGGTATGCCCGTCTTTGCCGGTTCTCTCAAGGTGTCACGTTTCCAACTCTTCTCCAGCATGCGCACCACCGACGACCTGACTCATGGCATTTCCTATTTCAATGCCGAGCTCTTGCGTCTCGAGCAACTCATGCAGTTCTGCAAGCGCGGCGAGCTTCGCACCCTCATCATCCTCGATGAGATTCTGAAAGGTACCAATTCCTTGGACAAGCTCAACGGCTCCCGACTCTTTCTTGAGTCTATCTCCCGCATGCCTGTTACGGGAGTCATTGCCACCCACGATCTGGAGTTGTCCCGAATGGCTGAAAGCAGTCCCGATCGTTTCCACAACTATTGCTTTGAGATAGACCTCGGTACCGATGTCACCTATACCTATAAGATACAGCCAGGAGTGGCACGCAATCAGAACGCCACCTTCCTGCTGAATAAGATTTTGGAGAGAAACTAAACCTTTCTCTCCATATCCTTCGAATTGCTCCGTAACTTTCCTTTTTTCCTCTTGGATGAACCCCATATGAACAGCAAAACAATTCGCGCATGATTTCCATGCATTCTTGATGAATTTGTCGTCAAGATTATGGCGAATGGCAATTCTGTGAGCTGTGAGTTTGGATAATTTTTACCTAATATTTGTTAAAAATCTTATGATTCGTAAGCGTTCTTTTTGTTTGGTGTTTTAATTTTATTACTTTTGTGCCATAAAAATAATATGTTCTCAAAATTGATGAAAAGAAAATAAAGAATCACATTATTAATTTAAAATTATTTTATATGAGAAAAAACCTTTTCAGTATGGTACTATTGATGGCAGTTGCCATGGTATCATTTGTTTCATGTAGCAATGATGATGGAGGAACTCCAAAGTTAGCCCCCCCTCAATTGTTCAAAGTGAGCAGACTTCAGAGAATCCTATAACCTTGGCTTTCTCTTGGACAGATGTTGAGGCAAGTTCATATACATATGAATTATCTACAGAAGCAGATGGTCAAAAAACAGTTGTGACCAGTGGTACAACCGATAGAACAAGTGTAGAGATTGTTGCCAGCAATACCATTAATCTTTCTTTCGGTACAAAATACACCTTTACCCTTAAGGCAACTTCTACCACGGCAGAATCAGACCTTGTCACGGCAGATGTAACTACTTCTGCAGCTCCTTTCGAGATGACTATTACTAACCTTTCTTATCGTGGTGCAACCTTTAATATTGTTCCTCAGGATCAAAATGCTTACTATCAGGCTGCTCAGACTGATTGGGCAAAGTATGCTTCTTATGAATCTGATCAAGCTTTTATTGAAGGTTATGAGTTTAGCTACTATCAGGCAATGCCTCCTCGTTATGTTCCATGGTATGCCAAGATGGAAAGTTATTGCCAGAAAGGTAATTACTCTTGGACAACCCGTATTCTTTCTCCTGGTCAAGAGTATATATTTTATTCATACGGAGTTAAGTTCCAGACAGAGAATGAAGAAAATCCAGTCTTAGTAAATACTCCACTGGTTAAGATAAAGTTTACTGCTCCAGAATGGAAGGCAACCAGCCAAACAACTTTCCAAATTTCTTCTGTTAGTCAGACTCTCAGCGATGGTAAAGTGGTTTCTTCTGTAAAGGTTACTCCTTCTAACAACAACGAGAAATATTATGTTACTTTTGCAGAGGATGATTATGTCAACAGTAATTATGGAGGAAAAGACTTTTCTCTCTTGATGGGACGTATGGGCGACCTTGAGAAGATGGGCAAGGTTAAGAATTACAATTGGGCTACTTCTAACCTTTTGAATACTGGTGAGAAAACTATTTCAAACACCGAAGTAGCAACTGCTGGATTAGGATTAGAGAAGAACATCTCAGCTGGTAAGAAGTATCATGTTATTGTTATCGGAGTAAGTGATGATGGCCTTCAGACTACTGAAATAAGCCGTCTTGACCTTACTGCACCTAATAACTAATCTGAGTTTTATCATTTTTTAGATAATGAAGATTAAGTTAAGACTTTTGTTATTCATATTGTCGTCTTTGTTGTTCGCAAGTTGTGCGTCTGACGAAGACGGCAATTCGTCTTCGCCTTTTACTGTTACGGCATCAGAAGACGATTTGGTCATTTCGAGTGAGAAGAATGCCAAGGTCCAGCTCAGTTTCTCTTCAACAGAGTCTTGGCGAGCCAGTGTTGATGTTGATTGGGCAACCGTTTCTCCTATGACAGGTGCGTCTGGAAGCAACACAATCCAGGTTATTTCTAAATCTTTTAACAATACCGGATCTGTTCGTACTGGAACAATTACTTTGACTTCGGCTTCAGGTAGCACGACCATCCACTTCTCACAGCAGAAGGCTGATGTCGTTAATTTAGAGAAAACCGCGTATAAGATAGGTGCAGAGGGTGGAGACCTAAGCGTGAAATTTTCTTCCAATATCCGAGGCTACAAGGTTTTGGTTGTTTCACAAGCCAATGCACCTACTTGGATCAAGGGTAAAAAAGATGCCAATGTTGCTGGAGATACGGAGTCTGGTGTGAAAGAAGGATTACAGGAGAGTGAATATCAGTTTACGATTTCACCCAATGACACACATGAGAGCCGCTCAGTCACCTTCTATATTAGAATTGTTAATCCAGACAATCATGATGATGTATATATTACATCAGGTATGTTCACCATAGAGCAAGAAGGGTTGCCAATAGAGACTACAACAGACTATTCTCGTAATAATACTATCAAATTGCTTCAGAAGCATACTGAGGGTAATGGTGTTCCTGTCATAATTATGGGCGATGGTTTCGTTGACACGGAACACAATTCTGGTCGTTATGACAAAGTGATGAATCAGACTATGGAGAATCTGTTTACAGAAGAACCAGTAAAGTCTTTGCGTGGATACTTTGATATTTGGCAGGTCAATATGGTCTCTCAAAATAATGCATTCGGCTCAAGTTACAAAACTGCTCTCGATTGTGTCATGCAAGGTGGTGGAAGTTCACGCATTCAGGGTGACTTTGATAAAATAGTTGCAGCAGTTAAGAATGTTGATGATATGAAGGAACTTGCTCATTTGCGGGAGGCACTGGTGATAGTAGTCCTCAACACCCCACAACGTGCAGGTACAACAAATTTTGGTATCTCTTTCAATGGAGAAATGAGTAATTTTGCAATCGCATATGTGCCTCTCATAAACAATGATGCAACAGGTGAAGAATATCGCTCGGTACTTTGTCATGAAGCTTTAGGTCATGGCTTGGCCAAATTGGTAGATGAATATGCTTATGAAGCTAACAATACGAGCCTGCCAACAAGCGATGTGCAAAAGTATGGCAACTTACAGAGTGCTTATGGCTGGTGTGCAAATGTGTCTTTCTCTGCTACAGAAACGCCATGGAGCCGTTTCCTGAGCGATTCTCGCTATCAGGTAGCTGATGCTTTTGGTGAGACTTTAGGTGTATATGAGGGGGCCATGGGCTACATGTTTGGAGCTTGGCGTCCTACTAATGACAGTATGATGTTTCACAACAAACATGGATTTAACGCACCTTCGCGCGAAGCGATGTATAAGCGTATTATGAGGACATCATTAGGCTCTTCTTGGACTTATGATTATGGTACTTTCGTAGAATTCGATTTGAGTCACTTGCCTAAACCTGTTTCTTCTGCAAAGGCTAAGGTGAAATCCCTTTCTGGCGAAGTCTTCCAAATGGTAAGTGAGCAACAACCTATGCTGGCATTGCCTATAATTGGACGTCAATAAAAAACTTTTTAAAGACAAAGAGATAATTTCAGAAACGTGAACTTGCGTGTCGTTCAAGTTCACGTTTTTTTTATTCCAGATTTAACCATTTGTCATAGTTTAAATGGTTACTGCGTCTGACCGAAAAATGCAGTTTCTATATGTTGCTACCCTTTTTCTAAAAGCAATACAATTCTGGCTTTTCTCTCTATACCCTACAAACATGATTATTTGCCCCGTTCAGGATAATAAGCCATGCATAAAAACGTTATAATGTTTTTAGAGAAGGGTACAAAGGCTTGGCTATCATCTTCATATATCAAGGATGGTAGCTCTGGCAAAATCTTTGTGCAAAGAATTTCCCGCTCTAAAAACTCATCAAAACGTTTTTTGAAATAGGATAGGCACAAAACCCTTCACCCTTCATCATTCCTTTGGAATTCCCTGTGTTTATCGGGGTTTCAGAGGGTGACGGGTACTATTCCACCCTTCATCACCCTTCATTCCATTTTTTTCTGTTTGTTATGCACTCAACTTCCCTAATTTCCCTATTTGCAAATCTACAGTTATGAATTTGTTTTGTCAATTGCGGATAAATCTATGTTCTAAACTTTCGAACATAAGTTCTAAACTTTAGGATACAAGTTCTAAACTTTCGAACATAAGTTCTAAACTTTCGAACAGGGTAAACGCATCAAACTTTTTACCTTTTAACATGTAGATATTAATGTTG
>ERZ1023619.298-NODE-298-length-11172-cov-23.389224_pt1 | contig 11172 bp, 7 predicted proteins | sample MGYA00380329_ERZ1023619 | MGnify/ENA primary metagenome ERZ1023619 (study PRJEB33179, sample SAMN07448976) | human gut metagenome | biome: Human-gut; feature: Human associated habitat; material: Faeces | host: Homo sapiens | place: India: Bhopal | collected...
AAGGGAATTGAAAATCGCTGGCCGAAGGGTAAAGCAAAGGTAAAGGGCAGAAGCTCCTAGCCCAGGGCATCGATCGTTCACAAAGATAATTATAAAGCATAACATGATGGAATACAATAACGAAGAAGCTAAGATACTTCTACCTGAAGACATCATGTAATAGGAAAAAGGGTCTATACACCCTTTTGTCGAGGTGTATAGACCCTTGGAACAACCGCAAATTAGAGTAATTGATAATTTTAATATAGACTTTATCGAATCCCAATTCATACAAATTAATGGGTGGCATTATACCATCGTGTATATATTTTTGGATTTGAAAGTCTATTACTACTAGGATCAGAAGTAGTAATACCAGAATAATGATTAATGGGCAATATTCCTTTAAAAGCAGAATAGTATTGTGGAGTATGACATTTGAATAATATTGTTTTCCTCAATTGATTTGAAAATTCATCAAGAAGCACAATATCATTACAAATCTTATTAATATAGTCTTCAAAATCAAAGAAAATAGCCGGAGTATATCCATCCATTACCTGGATACTATTTGCTGATATATTATTATTTTGATTTTCGATATTAATTCTTTTCACAATATTTGCCAATTGTTCTAATTCTTGACAATTCGTAACGGCTGCTGTACCATATGGATATGTATATTGACTATAAAACTCATAAAATGCTTGAATAACTCCCTTATAATCAACATTTCCTATAAGATATTTCCCACATTCATGATATGGGAATCCATATGCCATTACTTCAGTGGGACTAGCTATTAAATATTTCGTGACATCTTTTAAATCATATGCAACCTCGATTGAAGACATATAGCAATCATCAAATAGTATATATTCCATAGTAATTCCGGACTCTAAAATTGCTTGAGCCAAGACAGACGTTTCTATTTGATATTCCTGTGTTAATCCACCGAAATATCTTGTCATTGGGCCATTACTTACATTATAATGAAATATCTCTTGAGTTTCATTGGATTTTGTATGAATTACTGGCAACCATCCCATTCCATGGCAGCCGATAATTAATCCATATTTCTTTCCAGGCGCATATTCTTTTATAGCCTTCAATATATTAGAAATACCCTCTTGCGAAGTAAATCTTTGATTGTCATAAGTTCTAATATTCTCAACGATACAACTTCCATTATCATACTTTAATTCCATGAGATCCGCAGTATTTGGCGTTGTAGCTAAACAGACCATGACTCGTGTATTTTGTGAGCCTCTTTCTTCTATACTTTTAGAAAAATCTTTTATGTTTTGTTGAAAATAAGGTAACAAATTTGAACTCCAAGGGAAAAACAATATGACTGTTTGTTCATTTTCTTCCTTTGGAACAACAATTTTTTCTTCACTCGAACATGAAATCACGATAGTCAGTGAGGCCAACGTGATAAATATGAATATTATATGTGATAATTTATTTTTATTTATGCTCATTGCTTAACACATTTTTTATTTCAAAGTTAGTGATTTTTTTGCCAACAATAGCTATTTTGTGTTATTTTTTACGATATATTTCATCTTATTCACCTATATTAATTTAAACTGACTCGTATCGTTTTAAACGAATCATTTTGAATTGCCTAGCAACAAAGCCTCAGATTGCCTCAATCCAAGGAATATTCGTCTCGTAACCCATATCAAAATCAATTTCTATTTTCATTGAAGTATTAATAGTTTTTGAGTATCTATTTGTTCTCCTGTCGTTATAGATTTATGTTGTATATCCAACTTACAAAATGCTGGCGATTGGACTGGCTGTTATTCAGAAATAATGAAAATTTTTCATTATCTTTGCACCCAAATTGCGACGTGAAGTCGTACAAGTAATTGTTCTTTGAAACTAAAGAACCTCTTATTCCGTTAAGAGTAGCCTACCGAAGCGTGCGTAGTTGGCAACGACTGGGTGCGAAGCCTTCGGGACAATATGATGAAGTCTTGAACATCACAAGACGTAGTTGTTAGGCTGACCGACAAGAAATAACGTAAAGTAACCATCGTTACCAACCATCGTAACAAAGAATTGGCTCACGGATGTTGAAGAGCCATGCCAAAAGGCAAGTGGACAAGTTAGTTATGTTTTGGGAATGGCTACACGGATGTCGTTCCACCGGTGGAGAGATGGGTACTTTCTAAAGGATTAACGACAATGTGCTGTGCACATCTACCGTGAATTTTCTCAAAAAGTAGTAGGCTAGAGGGCAAGGGTGCTTGCTCTCTAGCTTAAACTAAAAAACTTTTACTTTTTGATATTTTAAATGTAACAAAAAGATAAAAAAAGTTAATATTACTATCGAATATTCGGATTTCTATATAAGAATAAAATTTGGCTGATAGCAATATTATTACGAACTTCGTATCGTAATAATATTGTAATATGGCTAATCAACAAAAGAATACAGGCAATAAGACAAGAAAATATAGACTTCTTCTGAAGGGTGAGGTTGTCAAAGAGTTGAGTGGATTTCTCGACACTTTGATAGCTGTTGGTATCTTGAAATATGCAGAGGCAAAGGCTGACTTTGGTATGGATTATGTGACCATCAGAAATGTGCAACAGAAGGAGGATGCCGCATCTGCTGCCACACTGGATAAACTTGTGTGGGTGGTGGCTTATTATATAGAAGTGTATAGAAGAAAAGTGGAAGCTGAGCCTGAGAGCTTGGAGAAAAAGCAAAAGCTTCATGACATTTTAGACCTAGAAAAGGATTTTGAGAGAATATTCGGGTGTAAGGCTCTGTATGTTCTTAACCTAGCTAAAGATGGGATAGACTTGCGCCAAATAGTGAAGGAATAGTAGCTGATTTGGTGTAACTACCTATAATCATATAATGTAACACTAATAAATTTCCAACATCCTTATGAAGATTCATATCCGATTGGGCGAAGATCATTTGCCTTAAAGTCTACCATATGCAACAAGGTTGTGTGCGGACACCGTTTGCTAGAAGTCCTTTCCCCAATGATAGGTAAACGTGACTTGTTCTTTATCATTAACATTCTAACAAGAAAAGGAAAATGTCGTTAGAAGAAATTTTTGCCCAGGCAATTCTGACTGGTGGAGTAACCATACTGAATTGCTCTGTAGTCATTGGTAGCAATGCGCAGGTGAGTGATTTTTTGCAGAATACAGCTGCTGGTACCCAAAATCTTAAAGTAGACCAGGAAATCAAGGTGGACCCCAGACTCAAGACTGAGAAGGCTGCCCTGATATGGAAAACACTGGCAGAACATAAGTATATTCATACTGTGGGTTCTTGGTATGTATGGGATCGTACGCAGGCTGAGTATGGATATATGGTGTATATCGTAGCCGATATTCTGGGAGTGAAGCACCCTGCTAACAATACTATCATGTGGAAACCTTTTCAAGCCCTATTCTTGAATGCTTCGCATATCGAAGGTGTGGCTAAAGCATCGGTGAGCAATAACATATCACAGTTTAGTAATTATAATGCCTGGTGTAATGAGGCAAAAAATATTCGAAGAATTTTATTGGAATATATCTCTTGATATTCAGATACTTATAGCTTATATAATCGTATAATATTATATAACTGTTATAAAGATAACATTTTACTTCTTAGTACCTTTGCCCCCGTAATCAGATGCACAGCGCGTCTGGTTGCGGGGACTTTGCGTATTGCGGGTTCTCAATCTTTTAATACATTTACAAAGTTATGAAGAAAGCAACTAGCAAGAAGCTGCTTAATGCAGTAAAGGTGGACGGTGCTGTGATCACCGAGGAGAATGGTAACGTATCAGTGCGCAAGGCGCCATGGAACGAGACGGAGGTAATCAGTGACAAGCCGCAGGTGATCAGGGGCAGGATGATATTCTCGGGTGGCGAGAATGGGCGAGGCGACTGGGTGGACTTCAAGCCTTATGTGCAGGGCAAGCGAGAGAAGCCCTTCACGGAGATTCTCAAGACCAAGCACGGGGTGGTGCGCACTAGCAAGCGAACCGTGCAGGTGAACTATGCCTTCTCCAAGGACATGAGCAAGGCGGAGATTCTGCGCTGCCTCAAGGGTGAGCACCAGGAGATGGTGAAGGCTATCAAGCCCTTCAAGGAAAATGTGGAGTGGGAGGACTATAAGGAGTAATAGATAATGTATAATTAATAATGTATAATTAAGCATGAACCACTTTATTGCAATGAATCCTCAGCGTGGGGGCAATAAGGGCAGCGCCAGCTGCCTGCCCCTGGCTGAATATGACAAGCTGATAGCTCAGCCTTGGCTCCACGATATGGTGGAGCAGATACGTGGGGGCAATGACAAGCTGAAGGGGCTGATGCCCTTCCGCTGCGGCCACTACAGCCGATTCCTCAAGAATCATCGCTCGCAGAAGGATGCTGACCCTACGAGTTTTCTCTTCCAGACCACCATCGACATCGACGATAAGGAACTGGTGGGTATCGCCATCGAAATGGCAAGGCAGCTGAATTGCAGCGACTCCATCTGGAAGGGAATGCTACTGCATCTGGAATACTCGGCTAGAAAGAAGCTGCATATCGACATCCGAATGCCGATAGGTATGACTATCGAGGAGACGCAGAGAGCGTATTGTAAGGCACTTGGCGTGCCCTGCGATGAGAGTTGCTTCACCCCGGAGAGAATCCTCTTTATCACGGATCAGGACTCGGAGATCTATCGCTCCAAGGACTGGTATGCCGTGCTTCCTGCCGATGAGCTGAAGGCTCGCAGAGAGGCTTATCTGAAGCGTGGTCTCACCATCGACGGCAGACGGCAACAGGGCACTCAACCCCAACCATTCAACATTCAACACTCAACATTCAACACTCAACAAAATATTCCTGACGGATTACCAACCTCTGGTACCGCCAGCGAGAAGAGCCTGATAGCCTTCGACCTCTTCGCGGAGTCGGCAGGACTGAAGAATGTGAATATCGATACCGAGGGCTCTCGCCACTCCTCATTGCTAGCCATTATGAGCGCAGGAGCGAGCAGGGTGATGAGTGAGGAAGAGCTGAGAAGAGTGGTGGCAGTGAAGATGCCTAGCTTCGCCCAAGAGCGTGACTGCCAGCAGCTGATCCATGACTTCTATGAGAAATATGGAGACAGTTCGAAGCCATTCTCTAGAGATGTGATCCGCATCAATGCGCAGGCGGAGACTCAGGCTAATCAATTAAGAATTAATAATGAAGAATTAAGAATTCAAGGCGCAAGTGCAGGTAATCAAACAGTTCAAAGTTCAAACCTCAATGTTCAAAGTTCCGAAGATGATTACCCCGCTCCGCCCGAGATGCCGAAGAAGCTGCCTAAGCTCGTGGAGCTCCTCGTGTCTCAGACACCGGATATCTATAAGCCTGCCGTAGCCCATGCCATCTTTCCTCCGCTAGCCACCCACCTCTGCCGCACCTATTTTAATTACATCGACAATGTGGAGCATGAGGCTACGCTAATGTGTTGTCTCTTAGCTGGTACGGGCGCAGGAAAGAACTGCGTGCAGATGCCTATCAACCTGATTATGGAAGACATCAGAAAACGAGACAAAGATAACCTGAAACGAGAGAAGGAGTGGAAGGATGAGGTGACAAGAAAAGGTGCTAACAAGGATAAGCGTAAGCGACCTGAAAACCTCGTGATCCAGGAGATAGACGCCGATATGACCAACCCTGCCTTCGTGATGCGTACCGCCGAGGCGCAGGAGCATTTCCTCTATACTGCTCTCAACGAGATAGACCAGTTTGATAACCTAAGGGGCATTGGCAACCAGCAGTTTCGTATCATGTGCCTCGCCTTCGACCCTGGTAATCAATATGGACAAACCCGAGTGGGCACGCAGAGCGTTACGGAGCGAGTAACCATCCGATTTAACTGGAATGCCTCGACCACCATCAACAAGGGTATCCGATATTTCTCCAAGGTATTGACCGATGGTCCTATCTCTAGAATCAACTTCTGTACTATCCCAGAGCGTGAGATAGGAGCCGAGATGCCTGTCTATGGCACATACGATGACACATTCAGAGAGAACTTAAAACCCTATATCGAGCATCTTAACATGGCTTCTGGTACTATCAATTGCCCTGAGGCTTTCGCCTTGGCACAGAAGCTGAAAGAGGAGAATGCCGACTTTGCCCGTATGAGCCAAGACAGGGTTTACGAGAACCTCTCGTTCAGAGCCAATGTCATTGCCTATCTGAAGGCTTGCGTGCTCTATGTGGCGAATGGTTGCCAATGGGAATCCGAGATAGAGGAGTTTGTGCGCTGGAGCGAGCAGTATGACCTGTACTGCAAGATGAGATTCTTCCGAGATGCTATCGTGAAGTCGGAGCAGGAGGGAGTGAAGTCGAGCAAAAGAGGGCCTTCCAATATGCTGCAACTTCTGCCAAATGAGTTCTCTTATCAGCAGGCTGAGCAGTTGAGAAGCGACTTGGGGCTGGATACCAAGGGCACTCGACGGATGATAGCCACCTGGGTGTTCAGAAAGTATATCGTGAAAGTGGAGACAGGCGAACAAGGCGTTAATGCCGGTAATGACAAAGCTGATAACAGCCATTGCAATTACAATTACGGTAATTACAGTTTTTATCGCAAGCTATGTTTTCTCAAAAAAGAATCTAAATAGAAACAATTATGGAAATCGTACTCAAAAGAATAGCTAAGCAGAATACTTACACCATAGGGCGTATGTATATCCTGAAGGACGAGGAGGTGGAGCGCAAGGTGAACTATACGCTCAATAAGGACCAGAAGCGCAGCTTCTGTCATGTGGTAGATTTTGGCAAACTGGACGGGGAGCACTACTTCTGCGATACCCTGGAGCCTACGTGGCGCAACCTGCTGGGCATCACCCTGTTGCCCCAAGAGGAGAATGTGCGCCTGGGGCGAGTGTCGGAGAAGAAGGCGCAGAAGATGAAGGGCAAGACTGCCATACCCGAGGGCACCTATCCGCTGCTCATCACCAAGTCGCCGAGATTCAAGCAGTGGCTGCCCCTGCTGCAGGGCGTTCCTGGCTTTGAGGGCATCCGCATCCATGCCGGCAACTACCCCGATGATACGCAGGGCTGCATCCTGCCGGGCGAAAACAAACTCCGAGGCATGGTGGTAAACTCCCGCATCTGGCTGCATCGCCTCGTCAATGCCATCACGGCGGCGAGAGACCGGGGCGAGAGACCGGGGCGAGAGCATCTGGATTACCATCATCTAGTAGCCGAAGTTCTCCGAGCGGCGGCATTGCCTCTAATGCAGCCCACGCTCGGAGAGCGAGGGCTGCTACCTATGTGGTATGCTTTTTGTTTTTATTGCTCATTGGCTTCATCACATGCTACCATCTCGGCTCCTCGATATATCACAACGAGTTTATGGAGCGTGGTGGTCTTGACGGACTCCCTCACGATGTCGCTATCGGCATATCGGCATATTTGCGCTGAGGCATCCTTGAAGAGTTGCTTCACCTGCTCGTCGGTGGTGCTGGACTTGCAATATTTCAATTCGATGATGTACGAGTCTACCATGTCCTTATAGATGTCACATAACGGACAAAGGAAGATGTCGGCATAACCACCATCATTATCCAACTCTGAGATAGGACGGTAGAAGCGATTCTGGGATGTCATTGCAAGGGTAAAGCCATGCACGAATGCCTCTCCCTTCTGCTTGTCTCGCTGAGAAGAATAACGCTTCAAACTGTCTGCGATAAAGTCAAAGTATGCTTTGTAGTCGCCATGATAAGCCAATCGACTCTCCAATTTGCCTTTTCCGTAGGTGTCGTATGTCAAGTCGTTTTCCTCGTATGTGTTTAGTAGATAAGTATACATCTGGTCTCGCACCACTTCATTAGGAATGATAAACTTAGTGTCACCATCACTGGTTCCGTCTATCGTTAACATACCGAAATAGAAAAGCAGGCTTACAAAATTATCTGGGTCATTGATGCGCTCAGCAGGGAAGTGCTCCACCAACTTGCCTGTTACATATCCCTTGGTTACCAACTGCTGGATGATGCTGGCATCATGGGCAAACTCCTTGTCATGACGGATGAGCATGCGTATCTTGTCATAGTCGATACGGATGTTACTTTCTATCATGGAATCAGGAATGTCATAATCATTGTGGATGTAGTTGTCCAAGAAATTGAGCACCATCACAGAATTATACATTGTGGTCTTGCCATATCTTTTGATAGAAAAGCAATAATTGTCATACCAAGGTTTCATCTCTTTAATGAGTTCATCTACAGTATGATTGAAAGGCAGCACGCTGGAATAATACTCCAACATCTCACGCACTTCCTCTTCCGTGAATCCTGTCATCTCATTAAACTGAGGATGTAATGAATAGTTGGTTCCGATGTTGAAACCACTTGTCAGGTCATCCATCGTAACAGGACTGACGCCCGTCACGAAGATACGCCCCAAGCTTGTGACTGATGCACCCTTGATGGTATCAAAGAACTTACGCAGATACCCCTCACCATGTGTTTGCTGACGATAGTTGCCTTCATGCGCTTGGTTGGCAAGTATCTGATTGGTGAAATGATCATATTCATCAATGAAGAGGTAAATCTTCTGATTGGTCTTTTGGCATTGTCCGTCAAGATAGCTCAACTGTGAAACTGCATCTTTCTGTTGATTTAAGCCTTCCTTAGTACCTTCGGGCAATAGGTGAGAGTAAAGATCTACGAAAAGGTTGAAACGGATACTGCAATAATTGTCCATGCCCTGCTGATAATCGTCCAAACCGCCAACTATTTGGGCAAAGTTAAGATGAAGAACCAAATACTGGTTGCGCTCAGGCGTAGGGTTTTGTCCAATATACAGTTTGCCAAAAATGTCCTCGAAGGCATCTTTCTTATTGACATCATAGTAATTTTCGAGCATGGAGAGGGTAAGGGTCTTGCCAAAACGGCGAGGCCTAATGTAGAAGAAGTATTTGTTAGCCTCTTCTATATCCTCGATAAAAGGTGTTTTGTCAACATAGTAACAATCATCTTTTATCACATCCTCAAAGTTTTGCATACCGTATGGTATGCGCTTGCGATAGATTCGCTTTCTTCTTTCTTTTACTACCATAGCTCTATGATTATTAATAAGATGCTGCAAAGGTACTATTTTTATTTGACAAAGCCAACGATGAGATGATTTTTTTCAACGTTTTGTTTTAACTTTTTCAGTTTCTCGGAGTCTAAGGAGTGTAAGCATGGCAGGCTATGCTACATTGACGGGTTCTAACATCTTCTTATCATCGTTTGACACCTCTCACGGCCTGGCTCTCTAACGGATTCTCCGGCCAGAAATGCTTAGGGTATCGGCGCTTCAGTTCCTTGCGGACTTCGAAATAAGTGCCTTGCCAAAAACTTGCGAGATCCTGAGTAAGCTGAACGGGCTTGAAACCGGGAGATAACAACTCAAGCAGAAGAGGCTGTCTGCCAGCATCTACAGTGGGAGTTGATGTCATTCCGAAACACTCCTGAAGCCGCACACTCAGAACCGGGGCTTCGGTTCCCTGGCGATAATCGATGCGGATGTTGCTGCCCGATGGTACACGGATGTGGGTGGGAGCAAGGCGGTCTATCTCCTGCTGAAGCTCATAAGGAAGGATGTTCCATAAGATTTCGCACAGGTTGAGTTTCTTCAGCTCTGTAACAGAAGTCTTCATCTTACCACCTTCTTCGAGATAGAAAGGGAGCCACGCTCGGGCTGTTGTCAGGAGATGCTCTGTTGACAGGTCAGGAATCTCTAGTTCCGGATGCCATTCAGCTACTTGCGCCACGCGCTGTTGCAGACGATGAACCGATTCGTTCCAATCGAACATGCTGAGTCCGTCTTTTCTGGCAGCTTCGCAGATAATGTCTGAAACTGTCTCTCGGCTGGCATTCTGTATCGGCTTGCTGTCTATGACGAGTGCTCCTATCCGTGTTTCCTGTTGCATCTTTACTGCCAGCGCTTTGCTGTCCCATGAAATATTCTCGCAGGTTTGTGCCGGCAAGTTCTTCCAGTTGACGGGGGCTGAGAGAAATACTCTTCCTTTCCGTCCCAGCGTAGTTTTGGATGATGAGGTTGAAGCGAGGTTGAGTGATGCGATGGCAAGCCATTCGTTTGCAGCCATGCTGTCGCTCGGGTCGATGAAAATCGTGTTGCCATTCGACATCTTGAAGTTGCCCGCATGGTCGGTGGCATGGGCGATGCGCTCAGGGTAGGCTAGGGCGATGAGATGGCCCACTTCCTCAGCATCAATTGGCTCGTTGTCTTCTTTGATACGCAGCATCTTCCTGTATTCCTGGGCAATCTGAGCGATACGGTTCCAACGCCCCAGATTCTTCTTGCTGCGCGCGGAGCGGAGGAGTGAAAGGCGGAGCGTCATGTCTGAATCCTCATTTTCGCCCATCGGATCTTTCTCTTCCAGTAGAGCAGCAATGTCGCAGGCAAGGGCTTGGCTTGAAGGAGAATCGCTGCTGATTATCATCTTGGCGATTCGCGGATGACAAGGAAGTTGAGCCATTCTGCTGCCTTCTGCGGTGATGCTGCCACTGAGAGCGTGAGCATCATGATCAGGAGTGAGGGCGTTGAGCGACATAAGAAGTTGCTGTGCCAATACGAGGTTGCCCTTGGGAGGAAGGGTGAGCCAAGGCAGCAGTTCCGGTTTGTTTTCGCCGAAAGCTGCAATGTCGAGAACCAGCGAAGAGAGATCTGCATCCAGTATTTCGGGCAACCGCTGTTCTGGCATCAGATGTTCAGAGGTCTGTGTCCAAAGCCGGTAACATACGCCTGATGTGATTCTGCCCGCACGTCCCCTTCGTTGCGTAGCCATGTCCTGACTGATACGAACGGTTTCGAGATGACTCAAGCCTGTACGGGCATCATAAACCTGTTTTCGGCAGAGTCCGGAATCCACAACGATTCTTACTCCTTCGATGGTGAGAGAAGTTTCGGCGATAGGAGTGGCCAGTACGATTTTCCGTTCACCCGGTTTGGAAGGAGCGATGGCGAGCCGCTGCTTTTCAGGCGAAAGGTTGCCGTAGAGTGGATAGATTTCCGTTGAAGATAAGGCAGAACGAAGCAGTTCTTCGCATTTCATGATTTCTCCCTGTCCCGGCAGAAAGGCAAGAATGTCACCTTCCTGGTTTCTGAAAGCCTGACAGATGGTGGCTGCCATTTCCTGCGCTACCTGATATCTGT
>ERZ1023619.307-NODE-307-length-10847-cov-114.912157_pt1 | contig 10847 bp, 6 predicted proteins | sample MGYA00380329_ERZ1023619 | MGnify/ENA primary metagenome ERZ1023619 (study PRJEB33179, sample SAMN07448976) | human gut metagenome | biome: Human-gut; feature: Human associated habitat; material: Faeces | host: Homo sapiens | place: India: Bhopal | collected...
GGACATTCAACGTCTATGAACGGAGATTTTATCTAAGTATAAATGTTTCTTTTCTTAGTTGAAAGAACTGTTTTGAGATAGTAAAATCCTTGTTTTACCCCTCTTCTTACTCTCATTCATTCGTTTTCTTGCTCTCATTCACCCTCAATAAGCGATGGAAGCGCCTTTACCACGTCAGTACTTGCATAATAACCTCTCTGTGCCGTCTTGACCCCTTTTTGGGAGTATCCTGACAAAAAGAAGGGCTGGACTTTCTCACGAAAATCCAACCCTTCTTTGTAAAACAGCTGTTTTTTATACTTTAATTATATATAAGTAAAAGATGTTATAATATTTATCACTTATCTTATGTTTATTACAGGACATGTACCAGGCGGATTGGCATGGCCCTGTAAGTCCCGGTGTTTTTACCTGCATTACCGCTGACGAAGCGGAGATTCGACATGGTGCAAATCTTACCATACACATCTAAATAGCGATACCAGAAGCCATACTCAGGACTGGTGGTGTCGAAACCCTGATTTCCTGAGAGTAGCGTGCGGGTCCATAGGCTGACATGGGTGACATTTCTGAAAGCCTCACCCTCCACATATCCTGTGGCTGGCAAATAGATTACGGGCAGCTCCGAATTGTCTGTTGTTATCTCAACACTGTTGTACGCCTCGCCCGACAAGGTGTAGCGGGTCTCCTCTTTCAGATTACCGCCGTCTATGATGTCTTGGAACACACTATTCTCGGGAATAGTGAAACCTTGAGGCAGATTGCCGATAAGATTACCTGCATTTGCCTGATCCTGTTTCGCTTTAGCAATATGGAAATATCCGCCAATGGCTCCTTTGTTATCTTTAAGCGCCTTGGTGCCCGGAGCATAGCATCTGTCGCTGGAGGCTCCGAGGTTGCGGTCGAGCATGATATATGTTTTGCCACCTGTTCCCTGCACTTTCACCACACCATAGTAGAAACGTCCTCTGACAGGATCTTGCTGTTTATCATCTTCGTCATAAGGCGGTTGTTGGTTGTCGGTGGCATCTATCTTGTGGAAGATTCCACAATGATAAACAGGATACGTGATATCAATGTTGTGTCCACTCTTTTTATAGGTGATGGTGAAGTCGCTGATCCAGATGTCATAGTTGTCAGCACCGCTGTTCAGCGTCACTTTCCAGTTGCCGTCTCCATTATCCGTTACCTTAAACAAGTTGCTGTTTGCGCCATAAGTCACATCATCACCCGTTTTCTTTGGAATCAAATAACTGAACTCGTTAGTTCCCACCCCGAAGTGCAGACCATCGTTTCTGACAATATCGTTCTGCATATCCTTCGGGCTGATACCTTTAGTACCTGGCAGGAATTTGTTGAAATAGTCATTATATTCTTCCGATGTGCCCACATTGCTTGATGTCACAAGCTTTACGATTCTGTCAAAACGCTTGAAGTCCTTACCTTTCTGGGTCACGGTTATGGTGCGGGTCAAGTCGCCCGACTTCACGATTACCTTTCCTGTGCGTGGTTCCTCAGAGTATTCATTTTTTTCTACCGCAATCGAAATCTGATATTTCGTACCTGTAGTAGAGTTTGAACCGTCAGTATCCGGCACAGTGCCAGTCTTAGTGATCGTCGTAACATCTTTTTTTATCCAGCCATCGGACGTAGAGAAAGTCGGCGTCTCGCCGTTTTTGATAGTTGTAACGACAGTGGCGATAATATTCTCATCATCCCATGCGCCGCTTACTTGGTCGCTTACTCCCAGATGGTAGTCCTTGCAGGCTATCATATCGTTAACCAAAGGATTATCATCTTTCACGTCTACCATCATTCGGTTCTCGGGATATGGGTCTGCAATAGCCCCATCCACTGTGGGCCATCCGTAGGTATTGACGTGCTTGATAGTCACCGTATAAGCATGGTTGCGCAGCAGTGCCATCGGTTTTGTCATGTCGTTGTCGGTAAGGAAGGATACTTTATAGAAAGACTCCACACTATTATATTTACCCTTCACGATGAGATAGGCTTGACCGGCGGCAGTCTCATAGAAAGGTGTTTCGCCTGTCTGCCATCCGCTATTAGCTTTGCTTGCATCATCTGGCACATTGACTGCTGCTGCATTATAGTTAAAATCCTTGGGAGCTATGGTTCCCTTGTCTGCAGCTTCATACAACTGGAAGCTTTCCAATTCAAACGTATTGTCGTCGTTAAAATCACTGGATGTAGTCTTCTCATACTTGACGTTTACCTTGGCAAACTGGCGCAGCAGACTGATTTCCGGATTTGCCTTTATCAAGTCTGACACGCTGATCATTCCCCAGCAGACAGGATTCTCTGTGTTGATTGTTCCCGAAATGGCAGCCTTGTCCAAACCACTCTGACATTGAGTATCTGACAAATCGCCGGCATTGGCAACCAGATGAATCATTGTAGCCTTGTCCGTGACTGGCACTTTCACTTTGTAAGTGTTGTCGGTGCCCGACACAAGTTCGTAAGCGGAAACGCTTTGGTTCGACAGGAACACTCCTTTATCATCGTAAGCCACTACGTTCAGACTCTTCAATCCCGTATCGCCAGCCCTTGTCAGTTCCTCTTTTGAAAAGTCGGGAAGTGTGATGGTGAGCGTGATGCCCCCATCTTCCACCCCATTCTTGTTGCTTGGGTTGGAACCTTCGTTCAAAGTGTCGCTACATGCTGCCAATGTCAGCAGTGCCACTAAAAGAGATATTATCTTTTTCATTTCCTTACTTACTTTACTTGTTTATACACCTGATGGTATACCTGGATGCCAGCTATTATTGTCATAATATCCTGTATCGTTATACTTCTCATAACTTCTACCTCCGAAAAGGGTATATTTCTCATCATAGGCATCCTTTTCAAACTGAAGGACTATACCCTTCTCATGATAGCCGTCAACCGCTTTTAACCTTATCGTTGTCTTCCACCAGCCTCCTACTTGTTCGCTTTTAAAACTCTTGGCGCTGTGACCATCCCAAGTGTTGTCCCAATGTACATATTGGTCATTACTTCCTGAGGATGTCGGATTGTCTGTTGCGACACCGAACTTAAACGCCCAGCCTAATACTTTATTCTTGGTATAGACAACATAATTGATATCCTTAACTATCGGCTTCTCATCGAAAATACGATAATAAGGGTCTGTTGTCGGGTCGTAAAGTATCCAACCTTCTCTATCCTCATAGTTAAAAAGGGGGATACCAGGCGCCATGTGCTGAGGGCAGCGGTGAAGGTCCGCACCATCGTTGATGAAGCTGTAGAATATCATCAATGTCTCGCCAGGCTTGATCGGTGTAGTTTCTTGACCGTCGCCTTTATCCAATCTATATCCTTTAGCATTAAAATCCATGTCCTGGTAGTACCATCCTGGATTATTCGTGTCCCCAGTCATATCGCTTGGATTATTATATTTACCATTAAAGTACCACACATTTTCTTTAGGTATTGCTGTTCCTGTCGTTTCACCCTTTTGAGAATAAATATATACATTATGTCTACTTGTTTGCATCTTATTGTCCCAACTCCAAGAATCGTTCCAGTTGTTATTGTTATCACCTGTTCCATAGTATTCATCCAAAATACCTTGGAATTGGTTAGTTTTAAACTTGTCATTATTTGTATTTGACGACCTGTCATTAATGGCACGGAAATAGATACGGTAATTGTCAACCGGAGGTCTTACTGTTACTTTAATATCTCTGTACTTATAGTTGCTATTATACGAGTCTTTCGAGTGTACTCGGAATGTATGCACTGTAGTTGTTCCAGGGTCGGTTGTAGCCTTCACCTGGAATGTTCCCTTGGGAGCGTTTTCATCGGATGGCTTCGATATACTGATAGTTGAGCTACCAATGGTGGAAGTCTGCTCGTTAGGAAGCACGATACCTCCCAAGTTTGTAACCCAAGTGAATACCTTTGTGTTGGTTTTTGCACTTGCCTCATAATAGATGATTACCTCCAATGGATCAACCTCAAACAGAGGTTCTACATTGTAGTCTACATCCAGATATTTCTTCAGGTTGTTAGCCTTCAGCCATATCTTGATCTTTCCTTTCGGAGGAAATTTACCTTCCCCATTTCCATAAGCACTCATGGGAATCTCGGGATTAATCCTAAAGGTGATAATATGCTTGACCTCATCTCTTTTATCTTCAACGACGAGGGGCTTACCATCAACAATCACATCGCAACCAAACTGCACATTCACCCAATTTGACTTGTAGGAAATAGAGTCTTCCTCTATGGAGGTTATTTGAGCGCTTGTCTTGTTTACCCACAGTGTGGTATGGCTGAAGTCGGCATCTATCGTTACAGGAGTCCAGTCCTCTACGCTCACATTACAGTCGAGGGTCATGTTTCCCAGACTCTTGATTTTGCCGATAATCTCATAATAGGTTCCACGAGGGAATGTAGGCAGAGCATCTGATGCGTTCTGCTTATGTCCCAGGTTAATGGTATATTGATTCTTGTTGCTGCTATTAACTATACCGTTAATCTTCAATACCGACTGTTCCTCTGCCTTAGAGATATAACGCTCTGGCAGATAGTAGGTACCTTGAAAGAGCCATTGCTTATAGTTCGTAGGGGCATCTTTACCCTTGTTGGTTCTATCTGTAATAGATACCACATCCTTATTGTTTTCGTTAGCATTGTTTTCATCGATGGTATATTCTCCATTCTGATAATAACGCCCTGTGCTAGCTTCGCCAGTAGATAAACTAGGGTAAATGGTGTTCTCAATACCTGTAGCATATACTGAAGTAACATCTGACTCTTTCTGGGTAAACTTACCATCCCATAATAAATGGGTAGAAGGAGAAAGCTTCTGTGCAACAATATCTGTTATGCTATAGGTCTTGTCATGAAGATTATCGCTCGCAGTTGGGTCCATAATGAGGTTGAGCTTAACCTTTACGCATGTAAACTTCAGGTTAGCTGCCACCTCGGTATATTTCTTACCACTTTTTTCTATTTTTGTATTGATGATAGTACCGTTCACATCCTTTGGCTCATAAATCATCGGGATGTTTGTAGAAACAGGCATTCCCGGTACTGTTCCAGCTTCATAGTTCAGTACTATATTTTTGAGTTCATTTTCTGTTTTGATAGTCTGACTACTCAACACCTTGTTCATGTTGGCAACCACATAGATATGGTAAGTGCCCGGCTCGATATTGAGCTGATAGTTAGCTACATTCGGCTCTGCCATCATTGTAGCCAGTGGGGCAGGGAGCGTCTCTACCAGGAGCTTGCCATCATTTCCATTTCCTGTAGGGACAGGGAAAGCATAGAGGGTCAGGTCGTTGATCTGGCATTCATCTACCGTAGCATTATAGGTAGGAAGGCCGGAAGCATCGTCGGCACGGGTGCCGCGGCTGCTGAGCACGGTTGGCACGAGTACATGCAAGTTGCTTTCTGACGAAATGGGGGCGCGCTCGCCTCCAAGTTCGTCAGAGCAACTTACTGTAACCAACAATATAAACCAACTAACTAAACTTAAAATGAAATCTCGTATTTTCATTGTTTCTAATTTTTTTAAGTCAAATACTCTTATGAGCTAAATGCCCGGAAGGGGCTCTGACACCTGAAACGGTTAGAAATCGACACGCTGGATGCGCTTGACCCAATCCAGGATGGAGATTCTGATCTCCGCATATCTCCACTTGTTGCCCTGGAGGAAGAAGTCGAGCTTATAGTCGTACTCACGGTCCAGGAATTCCTGCTCTGAATAATGCTGGGTTTCGAAGGCGCCACGGCATTGAGCCAGACAGTCAGCAAGATTGATGCGTGCCACCTCTTCGCCAGTAGTCTTGTTCGTGATGGTGAGGATGGCGTTCTTGTCGTTTTCTTTTGCCGGATGCCAGATGAGTCGGGGGAACATGAGGGCGGCATGAGCGGTGCGCTCCTTTACATTGCCTTCCTTATCCTTAAACTCAGTGGTCCAGGTGTAGTATGGGGTATATGTCAACTCCTCGTCGGGGAGGAGAGAGTTGTCGTAACTGATATCGCCGTTGGCATTGGTTATCTGATAACTGAAGTCATCGGCATTGATGTTGGCAGGCTCATCGGTCTGATGCAGGCTGATGGTGAGCTGCTTGGTATCACGAACCAGACCGATGGTATGGCGTGTAACCTGCAGGTCTTTTACTTCAACCAGTTCGTTGCTGAGTCCTTGCCAGAGTGTATCGAGCGGTTGGCTCTGGTTGTTCACCTTGCCCTGTTCGCGGTCGAGTCGTGCATGGAGGGCGGTGATGTTGTCACCCTGCTGTGGCAGAGCTATCTGAAATTTGGCACCTGGCTGCGCGAGTGCATCTTCGTATTTCTTTTGGAAGGCGAAGGTTGCGAATCTGTATTTGCCCGGTTCCAGATTGATTCGCATGGCATAGTTAGGGTCCTTGAGCGGCTGTGATACCGCATCGTTATAGGCTTCATGGCGAGCAATGAAGTTGCCCTGCTCATCGTATACGAATACGCAGAGTCCGCCCACATGATCATTGAACATGTCGGCACGCTGCACGTTGTAGTCGTACTTGAACTGCAAGTCAACACCCATGTCACAAGGAGGCAGATCGTCGTGCATCAAGTCGTTGCAGCTTGCTAGCAGGCTGCCGGCCATGATGAAGCCCCATCCCATGCATATATTCTTGATCCAACTGTTAAACTTCTTGTTTGCCATGATGCTTATCTGTTTTATGAAAAAGTAAAGTGTATAAATTGATTCTTATTCTTCCGAGATAGCCAGCCGCTCCTTAGCGCTAGAGCGGCTGAGCTATATATAATAATGTGTACTCGATTACAAATCTACGTTCTGTGAACGCTTAGCCCAAGAAAGGATCTTTACGCTGACGCTGATGTACTTGAAGTTTTCATCATCTGGAACGTTTGGCTTAACATCTGGAACATCAGGATAGCCTGGACCGCTTACTTTGTCAACGGTCAATTCATACCAGTTGTTGCGGAGAACGCCATAACGTCCTAGGAAACTTAGGTTGTCTGTTCCATAATTTTGTCCAGCTTCCCAAGGAGTGAGGACTCCAAAGTGCTTGATGCGGGCAATATAATAAGCCTCTGCATCCTGGTAGGTGCTGATTCCTTCGCCTTTCTTGAGACCTAATTTTGTGTTGATGGCATCGATGTCGGTTTGTTGGAGCGTTACACCAGCTACTGAGATGTTACTCAATGCCAACAAATGATTGCCTGCCTTTGTGATGTCGTTCTCAGTATTAGCCAAGTCGACTGTTGTATTAGCCGTAGTTGCTGATGGTACAACTTTAGTAACGGCAGCCACAATTTCATCCTTGAGATTATCCTTAGTCCAAATGGCGGTATTCTTACCTACCATATAGAATGTTGCGCCCTCTGTGAAACCCTTTGGTACATATTTAGCCTTGAAGACAACACGAGTGGTCTGACCCTGCATCATGTTGCCAAGGTTGAATGTGTTCTCAAGACAGTACTGAGCATCGGAAGTGGAAGTGGTTGCTGTCAATTTATCCTTACCGACGTAGATGAAATTATCAGTTCTCGCTTTCTTGCCATCAGTAGTCTCATCATTCAACTTAGCGATGTTGTAATTAGGGTCTACACCCCAATATACACGCTTAGCAACTGTTGAAGTATTATTGTCTACGAAGCGTTGTGTTGTTGCATTGTTAGTACCGCTAGGGGTATCCGTGTTAGACCAAATATCATCATAGCCAGTACCATCAGTTTTGTGAACAGGGAAACTCTTCTTGTTGGTTACGTCCAAGCACCAATTTTGTATGGTTACCTGGTCATCCTTATATGTACCATCTGCAATAGTCTTTGTGGCTTTTGAAGCAGAAGTTACAGTTACCTTAGCAACTCCACGCTCAACGTAGATATCTGTAGAAGGATTAGAAGCTGCTTGTGCCTCGGTAGGGTAAATCTTTGTGCTTTCGATAGGAACCAACGTTGTAACCTTTTTGTTCTTGTACAAAGGAGCGTTTGCCATGTAGAAACCAGCATCAGTATTAGCGATTTTGTTAGTTACTTTTGCTTCATTCCATGCTGAAAAAGTCTGATTATCGTCAGGGAGGTCCACTTTTTTGCTGCTCTCTGTTCCATTGTTCAGAAGAACCAATGCATAGAACTTATCTGTAGTATTTATTTTGTTCAACTTTGCGGTAATCTTGGCATGAGTTGTAACGCCTGTTTCAGATGGATCCTTCCAAGGAGCCATTGAACCCAAGTTTACGCTTTCCACAAAGGTGTAATCATTCTCAGTTGGATTTGGAGTTGTAGTAGTAGAAGCTGGTGCCTTGAAAATGAGCAAAGTAGCATCGTTTACATCATACTCCTTCGCATCACCTGCATTAAATTCAAAATCACCATCTGCACGAGTGCCGTTTGTAGAAGGCAAGTTAATGGTGAAAGCAGCATAACCAACACCTGCTTCGTTAGTACCAGTACCTGGACCTGCGGTTCCCAGGTCCTCATTGCTTGAACAGCTTGCTGTCATAGCTGCGATGACAGCCAAGCCAAAGAAATGTTTAATTTTCATAATCTATATGATTTTAATGTTAATTATATCTTTTATTGTTCCGCCTTCATTTCCTCGTAGATCTTTCTGATGCGTTCAGCTTCCTTTGAGTTTCCTGCCTTGGCAAGATGTTTCTCGGCAGTTACGAGGTCGCCCTTCTGCAAATCTGTGCAGGCGGCATTGAGATTGGCGGTCTCATCATCTGGGAAGAGACGGACGGCAATATCAAATACCTCGTTGAACTCAGGAGAACCAGGCTCATAGGTCTGTGCCACCAGATACATCTCCTGTAATGACAACTGCTGAGGCTTGGTCTTCAGGATTACCTTTGCCTCCTCAATGTCGAAAGGACGAACGGTATAGGTTACTGTATAGTCGCTGTGGCGTAAACGAGGATAAATCTCACTCATGATGTAGCGATAGCTAGCCGGATAAAGCTTCTTGATTTTCTGGTCCTTTGCATCGGGTGCCAATGATGAGTTGGCAACGGCAAGGATGGCAGACTTGTCGGCTAAGTTGCTTGCTTCCACCTTCTTCTTGAATCCTTCCCAGTCTTCTGGGGTGGCGTGATAGGTGAAGAGCTTGTTATCGATGGTGTAGAGATTGCATACATAATTTCGCAGGGCAGCCGCACGGTTGTTGGCGAGTCGCACATTGTTGTCGTAAGGACCATCCGGCGACGCATAGCCATGAATATCGATATTGGTGATGCTCACATCCTTGTCGTTCTTTACGAGGTCGATGGTGGATGTAATCTTTCTCAGCTCTGCTGCATTCTCACGGAAGTCGGCGAGGATATCGCTCTTGTTGAGCATGAAGCTCAGGTAAGCTTCACCCTTTTCGGCTCTTACCTTGATGGCTTCAGCCTTTGGCTTCACGTAATGTTCGCGACCAATCTTGGGTATTGGGTTGATGACCGCCATCTGGGTGGTATCCTGATCCATCAGGTTGCCGCATCCGCAGAGGTCTTCCGTCATGGAGAGGTTGAATGCCTTCATCCACTTCCTGTAGGGAAGGGTCTGCGAGAAGAGCACCTGCTGCTCGGTATCATTCCTGCGTCTCACTACCAATGCCTGACTGTTTTTCAGACTGCTGCTTTTGCGCAGGTATCTGATGTTCTGGTTTTTGCCATTGATGATAATGGGATTCAGGGCGATGGTATCCTCTCCGGCGATAATCGGAGTGAAAACCAGCTGTTGCTCTGATTTGAGCTGCAGACTATCGAGATGAAGGCGGAAAGCAACCTTGAGACTGTCGCTTTTCTTCTGTGTCAAGACGCTGTCTATCAAGATTTTGCCTCCAGCCAACCGTAGCTGCGAATCATCTATCTTCTGGGCTTGGACAGTCAGTGCGCTCTGTGCAAACAGAATGCAAAGGGGCGAAATGACTGCATAAAGCTTCATTTTCTTCATATTCTTCATCTTGTAAAAGAGGGTTTGATTTTGTTTTTCGCTATCTTGGTGATATTGTTCCTAGAATGCGTATATCAGGGAGAGGGCGGCTTTAGTTGGACCTACATAGTTGCGGTGGTCCTCGTTAAGGCATTTGTCACATCTTCCGTAAAGCTTGTATGGGCTGTAGATGTATCCTAATCCGATGGATCCTTCGAGATTGAGATGCTCAGACAGCAGCCATTGGTATCCGTAAGTGAGACCACCACCGACATACCAGCCTTCGTAATGTCTTCCTTTCTCTGTCTTTGGCAAGATGCCGAAAGGCAGGTCCACATTTTTTACGTTGTATTCACCTCCAAGGGCATGGATGCCGAAAAAGTGGCCTCCAAATTTCTGGCAGGTGTACCATCTGTATTCTGGCATAACATTCCAGAATCTCATCTTCTTGTCGCCCGAGAACTTCCAGGGGTTCAGGGTGCCGAAGAGTTGGAAGGTTGTTTTCTTGCCCGTGCCGATTTCGATACCGGCGTTGGCAGATGTGGAAGCCCATCCCAGTAAGTTGGTCTTCAGAGCGACCTCCTGCGCTCGCGTCGTTGCCATTGAAAGGATCAGCAGCAGCAACATAGCTGATTTAATGAATGTTTGCTTCATCATATCTTTACTTTTATATATTGGTTCCGTTTATATTAAACTTCGCCTTCGTTTGTAGTTGGTATCTTTTTTCGGCTGCAAATATAAGAGGAATTTCTATAGTACACAAGAAAATATTTCAAAAAGGTTATATTTATTGTGCAAACGTTTGCACGTTTATGCAATCTGTTTGCGCGCACACATCATAAAACACATGATTATAAGTGTAATTTGCACAAATATGCGTAAGGGCAATAAGTTTTTTCTAAAATCACCCCGTCCCTCTTTACCATTAAAGAGGGCTCCACCTCTCA
>ERZ1023619.308-NODE-308-length-10840-cov-91.103755_pt1 | contig 10840 bp, 5 predicted proteins | sample MGYA00380329_ERZ1023619 | MGnify/ENA primary metagenome ERZ1023619 (study PRJEB33179, sample SAMN07448976) | human gut metagenome | biome: Human-gut; feature: Human associated habitat; material: Faeces | host: Homo sapiens | place: India: Bhopal | collected...
GACTTTTAAATCTTCTTCTTATAGCAGCGATGACGGCGATGCTGTTCGCTCTCCAGATACTGCCACTGGCTCTGAACACCGGTATTGGTCTCCATCTGCGGCATTGCCTCAGCCCATTTAAAGCCATAACGGCGATACTGCTCTATCAGATCGGCAAAAATAAGCGCGTTGGCTCCCTTCTTGCGATATTCCGGAAGAACACCTATCAAGAGCAAATCTACCGTATCCGTCTTGTGCCACTTCAGAACCTTCAGCACCTTCAGCCAACCCGTAGGGAAAAGCTTGCCATCGCCTATCTCGCGCAGCGCATCGGTAAACGAAGGGAAGGAAACACCAAAGGCTACCAGTTTGTTGCCAGCGTTGCCATCTACCACACCCGTTACCAGGTTCAAGTCAGCCTTCTTGATATAAGTATTTACATATTCATCTATCTGCTTCTCCGTAAGCTGCTGGAAATCATAGAGATTCTTGTAAGTCTCGTTCACGATTTCGAACACCTTCCTGCCCATTCCTCCCGAGGTCAGTTCCCGGCGGGTAAACTTATGAACATGCAGATTATATCGGCTCTCTATCATCTGGGCAGTCTTGGCAAACTTAGCCGGCGTCACTTCCGGAATCCTGATGCGGTACTCCAGCCAGTCGTTATCCTTCTCATAGAGCGGATAACTCTCCATATGCGTCTTGTAATAAGGATAATTGTAATTGATATACATCGTAGACTTCCGGTCGAAGCCCTCGATGAGCAAGCCTTCACGGTCCATATCCGTAAATCCGAGCGGACCTACGCATTCGTTCATTCCCTTGCTCTTGCCCCAGTTTTCTACCGCGCGCAACAAGGCACAGGAAACCGCTACATTATCCACGAAATCGAACCAGCCGAAGCGAACCTGCTTCTTGTTCCACTCTTCGTTGGCACGATGGTTGATAATGGCAGCAATTCTACCTACGATACGAGCCTCGCTGTCAACCGCCAGGAAGTATTGAGCCTCGCAGAATTCGAAGGCAGGATTCTTCTTTGGGTCCAGCGTATTCATCTCGTCGAAACGCAAAAAAGGAATGGCAAACTTATGGCCTCTGTAGAGATCATAATGAAACTGAATGAAGGTTTTCAACCCCTTTTTTGTTGTTACCGGTATGATTCTTATCTCATCATTCATTAGTAATCAGTTTTTTTGTATATATATTCAATTGCGGTGCAAAAATACAATAAATTTACGAATAATGCAACTCTTTTCTTATAAATTTATAAAAGTTGGTTCATAATTGTCCAACTTTGTGGATATTTATGTACCTTTGCAGGTTGAAATGCCCCAAAAGAGCATCATAAAGTTATGAAGAAAGAGAAAAGAGACAACTATACGTTCCTCACTCATGCCCCTGTGCATCATGTGATTTTTACGATGGCCATACCAACGATTATCAGTATGCTGTCGACGAGCATGTACAATCTCGCCGACACCTATTTCGTGGGCAGCATCAACACGCAGAGTGTGGCAGCGGTAGGCGTTGCCTTTGCAGCAATGGCTGTTATCCAGGCGATTGGTTTCTTGTTTGGCCATGGTGCAGGCAATTATGTTTCGCGACAGTTGGGCGCCAAGCATACAGAACAGGCACAGAAGATGGCAGCCACGGGCTTTGTGCTGAGTTTTCTTACCGGTCTCCTCATCGCCATTCTGGGTCATGTGTTCCTCACTCCGCTCTGCCTTCTGATGGGTTCTACGCCCACCATTCTTCCTTATACAGAGCGCTATCTGGGCATTATCCTGCTGGGTGCTCCCTTTATGACCACCTCGCTTACGCTGAATAACCTGATGCGCTTCCAGGGCAATGCGATGTATGCGATGAAGGGCATCATGTCGGGTGTGCTGCTCAATCTGATTCTGGCTCCTCTGCTCATTCTCTACTTCCAGCTGGGCATTACCGGAGCCGCCGTAGCCACCCTCATCAGCCAGTGTTTCGGCTGCGCCATGCTGTTCTGGATGACGCATAAAGGCGAGAACATCCGCATCCGTCTCAGCAATTTCACCCCTACCCGCGCCTTTGCCAAGGAGATTATCTTCGGCGGAACCCCTTCGCTGTCAAGACAGGGACTGGGAAGTATCGCTACGCTGATGCTCAATGTGGCAGCAGGTGCGTTTGGCGATGCAGCCATTGCGGGCATGAGCATCGTTACCCGCATCTCCTTCTTCACCTATGCGATGGTCATCGGTCTGGGACAGGGATTCCAGCCGCTCTGCGGATTCTGCTACGGCGCCAAACTCTATGGGCGCGTAAAGGAAGCCTACTTTTTCTGCATCAAATGCGGCACGGTTTTCCTCAGCGTCTGTGCCCTTCTCGGCTTCATCTTCTCAACTTCCATCATCAGCATCTTCCGCGATGATGCAGCGGTTGTAGCCGTAGGTTCGGTGGCTTTGCGATGGCAGGTGCTCAGTTTTCCGCTCGTAGCCAGCATCGTGCTCACCAACATGCTGATGCAGACCATCCGTAAACCGGTGAGAGCCAACATCGTAGCGGCGGCAAGAAGCGGACTGTTCTTCATTCCGCTCATCTTCATCCTCCCCTATTTCTTCGGACTGCTGGGCGTGGAGATGTGTCAGATGTGGGCAGATTGCTGCTCGTTTGCCGTTGCGGTTCCGATAGCCTGGAGCGCTTTCAGGGATATGAGAAGAGAGCAGATGGAACTTGGGAAAAGCCACTAGAAGATAAGAAGATACTAGAAGATAAGAGAAATACTTGAGATAAGAGAAATGGAGAAAACTTATTACATAGGATTGGACGTTGGCTCTACGACAGCCAAAATAGCCGTTATCGACAGCGATAACCGGGTAATTTACTCAAAATACGAACGCCACAACGCTCGTGTCAACGAACTTGTGTCGCAATATTTCGATGAGATTTTAGCCCTCACGGGCGATGCAGAGGCAAGAATCTGCGTAACGGGAAGCGTAGGAATGGCTACTGCCGAACAGCTCCAGGCGGAGTTTGTACAGGAGGTGGTGGCTGCATCGGTCTATGCCCGTACTGCTCATCCTGAGGCGAAGGCGCTCATCGATATTGGTGGCGAGGACGCGAAGGTTATCTTCTTCAAGGAAAACGGAAATATGGAACTGCGCATGAACGGCAACTGTGCCGGCGGAACGGGTGCTTTCATCGACCAGATGAGTGTGCTGATGGGCGTAGAGAACCAGAAGATGAGCGAGTTGGCGATGAAGGCAGAGCACGTTTATCCGATGGCTGCCCGCTGCGGCGTATTCGCCAAGACCGACATCCAGAACCTGATGGCGCGCAATCTGCCCGAAGCAGATATTGCAGCCAGCATCTTCCATTCCATCGCCGTACAGACGGTGGTAACGCTTTCTCACGGCATCAGCTTCGAGGCTCCTATCCTGCTCTGCGGCGGTCCGCTGACCTTTCTTCCGGCTCTCCGCAAGGCATTCTGCGACTATCTCCATCTCTCTCCAAGCGATTTCATCGTATCCGGAAACAGCAATCTCATTCCGGCTCTGGGCTGTGCTTATCGGGCTAAATCGGCAGATTCTGCAGCCTCAGTATCTGTTCTCAGAAGTCGGATGAAAAAAGAAATACAAACGGAATGGACCAGCAGTCTGCTGCCTCTGTTCAAGAATGAGAAAGAGCACCAGGAATGGCTCAAATCAAAGGCGAAATTCGCTACCGAAACCCAACCGCTGAATAAAGGAAAACAGCAGGTTGTGATTGGTATTGACTCGGGCTCTACTACGACGAAGATTGTTGCGGTAAGGGTGAATGCGGAGACGCCTACGGGAGATATTGTCTTTACCAATTACCGCCTGAATCTGGGAAATCCGATTAAGGCAGTAGCGGATGGACTGAACGCCCTGAAGCAGGAAGCAGCATTGCGAGGCGCTGAACTGGAAATCGTAGGCTCCTGCTCTACAGGTTACGGCGAAGAACTCATCAAGGCGGCTTTCGGCCTCGACAGCGGCATTATCGAAACAATGGCGCACGAAAGAGCGGCTGCCTCACTCATGCCCGACGTGAGTTTTATCCTGGACATCGGCGGACAGGACATGAAGGCTATCTTCGTGGAGAAAGGGGCTGTGGTGCGCATGGAACTCAACGAGGCTTGCAGTTCGGGCTGCGGAACATTTATCCAGACCTTTGCCAACAATATGGGTTATTCTGTAGGCGATTTTGCTCAACTCGCCTGCCAGTCGAAGGCTCCCTGCGACCTGGGAACCCGCTGCACCGTCTTCATGAACTCAAAGGTGAAACAGGTGCTCAGAGAGGGCGCATCTGTAGCTGATATTTCTGCCGGAATCTCTTATTCGGTCATCAAGAACTGTCTTTATAAGGTATTGAAACTCCATGGTAATGAGAACCTTGGAGGCAAAATCGTTGTGCAGGGTGGTACGATGAGAAACGATGCGGTGGTAAGAGCATTTGAGTTACTCACCCATACCGAAGTGGCACGAAGCAACATGCCAGAACTGATGGGCGCCTACGGCTGTGCCCTTCATGCGGCGGCAGATTACAAGCATCGCACATCTGCAGAAGATACGCACCCTGCCTCATCAAGATCCATCGATGATCTCCAGAATCTGGCTCATTATGAAACCAAACAGCTGCAATGCAAAGGCTGCGAAAACCATTGTTATGTTTCCCGCTACACCTTTGCCGGCGGCAACCGATTCTACTCCGGAAACAAGTGTGAGCGTGTGTTCAACAACAAGGGAGCAAACGGGATAAAAGGCAAAAATATTTACGAATACAAATACAGTTTACTCTTTGATAGAGAGATGGTTAACCCACTTGACGTTGTAAAACACAACGTCAAAGTAGGCATTCCTCGCATCCTCAACATGTACGAGGAATATCCGTTCTGGAATGCGCTGCTCCGGGCAGCAGGATTGGGCGTGATTCTCTCTTCCGATTCCACTTTCAGCCAGTATGAAGGAGCCTTGAATACGGTGATGAGCGACAATATCTGCTTCCCGGCCAAACTGGCTCACAGTCATCTGAAGGAACTCAACGAGAACCCGAAGGTAGACCGCATCCTCATGCCATACGTGGTTTATGAACATAATGACGACCCGAAGAATACGCTGAACAGCTTCAATTGTCCGGTCGTTTCGGGCTACAGCGATGTCATCAAGTCGGTCATCAATCTGAAGAAACCGATCGATACGCCCGTCATCAACTTTGCCCAGCCTAAGGCGCTGGAAAAGCAGATTACCGATTATCTCAAGCAACTGGGAGTAAGCAAGAAGACTGCCCATAAAGCGCTGAGAGAAGCCCTCTATGCTCAGGCAGTATATACAGCTGAGATTAAGAAACAGGGCTGGGAGATTCTGAAAAATGAAGAAACAGAGGCTCAGAAAACGAACGAAGACAAGATTCTGAAGCCAAACAAGGGACTTACAATTCTGCTGGCTGGCCGTCCTTATCATACAGACCCGCTGATTCAGCACAAGCTGAGCGAGATGATAGCCAATCTGGGAGTCAACGTCATCAGCGAAGACATCGCCCGGGGTAATCTCTTTGCAGATTTCAAAGACTTCAATCTGGAGAACCTGGCGGCAGAAAGAAATGAGGCAGCATTAGCCAGCCAGGACAACAACGAAGCATACAACTGTCAGCCAGAGACTTATCTCGTGAAGCAATGGGCGTATATGAACCGCATTCTGAAGGCAGCACAATGGGCTGCCGAACAGGGCGATGAGGTTCATTTCGTCCAGATGACCAGCTTCGGCTGCGGTCCTGACAGTTTTATCCAGGACGAGATTCGCGACATCATGAAGCGCCACAACAAGCCGTTCACGCTGCTGAAGATAGATGATGTGAGCAATATCGGCTCCCTGAAGCTCCGTGTCCGCTCGCTGATAGAAAGCCTGAAGGGAGTAAAGGAAGTGAAGAGTGAAGAACGAAGAGTGAAAAATTCAACAGCTGAAGAAATTCAACATTCAACACTCAACATTCAACATTTACAGCAGACCAAGGTATTCACCAAGCAGGATATTCATCGCAAGATTCTCGCTCCTTTCATGACCGAATACCTCACCCCTATCATTCCGCCTATTCTGAAACTGATAGGCTATGATGTAGAGGTACTTCCGATGAGCGATGAGGTAAGCGCCGAACTCGGCTTGAAGTTTGCCAACAACGAAGTCTGTTATCCGGCAACACTCATCGTCGGCGACATCATCAAAGCCTTGAAATCAGGCAGATACGACCTGAATAATACGGCAGTAGTGATGAGTCAGACGGGCGGTCAGTGTCGCGCAACCAACTACGCCGGTCTCATCAAGCGTGCGATGATTTCCAACGGATTCCAGGATATTCCGCTGCTCACGCTCGGTGTAACAGCCTCAACAGGCGAAGCATCAGGCTCAACAGACGACAAGCAAGACTATAACGAGCAGGACGGCTTCAATGTGCCTTGGCTGAAATACAGTCAGATTATCGTTACCGCCATTTTCTATGGCGATGCAATCAACGAGATGTACAACGCCTGCATCGTAAGAGAGCGTAAACCGGGCATTGCCAGAGAGTTGCGCGATAAATACATGCAGCTGATAGACGGACCTATCGCCCAGAATTCAGCCAAAGAACTCATCCGACTCCTGGAACAGGCAGCCGAAGAATTCAACCAGATGACCCTCGACAGAACGTTGCCGAAGGTAGGAATCGTTGGCGAAATCTTCCTGAAGTTCAATCCTTTCGCCCACCAGTTCCTGGAGCAGAACATCATTTCGCGCGGCATTGAGGTGGTTCCGCCTCTGCTTGCCCCTTTCTTCCTGCAGGAATTTGTGAATGTAGAGATACAGAAACACATGCGGCTGAGTTGCACCAAAGTGCCCGATTTCATCATCAAGGGCGCTTATCAGGCGCTGATAGGCAGAAGATTGCGCCAGGTAAACAAGGCAGCCGGCAAGTTCCGCTACTTCCGTCCGTTCACCAATATCTATGATGATGCGAAGGACGTACAGGGACTGGTTTCGCTCGCAGCCCAATTTGGCGAAGGCTGGCTTCTGCCTGCCGACATCGTAGGTTACATCCGTGATGGCGTGAACAACATCATCTCGCTCCAGCCTTTCGGTTGCATCGCTAACCACGTGATTTCCAAGGGCATCGAGAAACGTCTCCACGACCGTTTCCCTACACTCAACCTCGTATCGCTCGACTTCGATTCCGGTGTTTCAGAGGTAAACGTCACCAACCGACTGCTCCTCTTCCTGGACAGCATCGCAAAATAAGACAAGCCAGACCCATGTACGGTAAAACACCGTATATGGGTCTTTCCGTCTTTCATCCCTCAAAAAATCACTCTAAAAAATACAAAAAACCATAGCTATTTCTTTGTCATTCAAGAAAATAATCGTATCTTTGCACTCAAATTTATTGAGACATTAAGAAAATGAGTAAAGATACATTAACTCATCAGCTGACAGAGACCATCGAGGAGCTTTCGAGCGCCGAATCTTTGAAGGGTCTCTTCCATCAGCATCGAGACGGGAATCCACTTCCTTCGGGCAAGGCGCTCGAAGAAATCATCAGTTTGTCCCGTTCTATCCTCTTTCCGGGATATTTCGGCAATTCTTCGGTAAATATCTCAACCATCAAATATCACATTGGAGTAAGAGTAGAGAAACTCTATGAGATGCTGTCAGAGCAGATTCTCGCAGGTCTCTGCTTCGCCAACGACTGCGAAACGGAAACCCAGGCTGAACTGCAGCACCAGCGTGCCAAGGCAGGCGTGATTGCAGCCAAGGCAATCATGGAATTTCCGAGACTGCGCAAGATTCTGGCTACCGATGTAGAGGCTGCCTACGAGGGCGACCCGGCTGCCATGAGCCACGGAGAAATCATCTCCTGCTACCCGGTCATCAAGGCGATTACCAACTACCGCATCGCCCACGTGCTGCACGAACTGGGAGTGCCGCTCATTCCGAGAATGATGACTGAGCTGGCGCATTCGGAAACCGGTATTGATATTAACCCGGAGGCTACCATAGGCAAGCACTTCACCATCGACCACGGTACGGGTGTGGTGATTGGAGCTACCTGCATCATCGGCGACAATGTGAAACTCTACCAGGGTGTTACCCTCGGAGCCAAGAGTTTCCCTCTCGATAAGGACGGCAATCCTATCAAGGGAATCCCTCGCCACCCTATCCTCGAAAATGATGTCATCGTCTACGCCAATGCCACCATCCTCGGTCGCATCACCATCGGAGAAGGCTGCGTAGTGGGAGCCAACGTATGGGTTACCAAGGATATGAAACCGAAAACAAAGAAATATAAAAAAGAAAAACAAAGTTTATTAGATATAGAATTCAATAATGGAACAGGAATTTGAACTCATTGCCAAGACCTTCATGGGCCTCGAGCCTGTCTTGGCTGAAGAGCTCACCCAGTTGGGTGCCAATAATGTACAGATCGGTCGCCGCATGGTGTCTTTCACAGGCGACAAGGAAATGATGTATCGTGCTAACTTCCAGTTGCACACAGCCATCCGTATCTTAAAGCCTATCAAGCACTTCAAGGCGAGAAGCGCTGAAGAGGTGTATGATCAGATTCAGAAGATCAAGTGGGATGACATCTTAGACGTGAAGAAGACTTTCTCTGTTGACTCAGTAGTCTACTCAGAGGAGTTCCGCAACTCACGCTTCGTAACCTACAAGGTAAAGGATGCGATTGTTGACTGGTTCCGCGAGAAGCAGGGTACACGTCCAAATATCAGCGTATCTAACCCGGATATCCGCCTCAACATCCACATTGCAGAAGACAATGCCACCTTGAGTCTCGATTCGAGTGGTGAGAGTCTGCACCGCCGTGGCTACCGCCAGGAGCAGGTAGAGGCTCCTCTGAACGAGGTTCTCGCTGCAGGTATGATTCTGATGACCGGCTGGAAGGGCGAATGCGATTTCATCGACCCGATGTGTGGTTCAGGTACCATCGCCATCGAAGCTGCCCTCATCGCCCGCAACATCTCTCCAGGTGTATTCCGCAAGGAGTTTGCCTTCGAGAAATGGAACGATTTCGACCAGGATCTCTTCGACATGATCTATAACGACGACTCTCAGGAGCGCGAGTTCGAGCACCATATCTATGGTTACGATGTTGACATGAAGGCTGTCAATACTGCTAATCTCAACGTACGTGCTGCCGGACTGAGCAAGGATATCACCATCGCCCAGCAGGACTTCAAGGACTTCACCCAGCCTGCCGAGAAGAGCATCATCGTGATGAACCCTCCATACGGTGAGCGCATCTCTACCCCTAACCTCCTGAACACCTACAAGATGATAGGTGAGCGTTTCAAGAAGGCTTTTGCCGGCAACGAGGCTTGGGTATTGAGCTACCGCGAGGAGTGCTTCGAGCAGATTGGTCTGAAACCATCTATCAAGATTCCTGTATTCAACGGAAGCTTGGAGTGCGAATTCCGCAAGTATGTGATGTTCGACGGCAAGATGAAGGACTTCCGTTCTGAAGGCGGTATTGTGAAGACTGAGCGCGAGAAGAGCGAGATGGCTCAGAAGCACCGTTTCAAGAAGGAGCGTGAATTCAAGAAGCGTGTAAGCGAGGAGACTGAAAACGAGGAGGACGATATCCGTTCTTTCAAGTTCCATACTCACCGTCTGGAAGACTTCGAGAAGAAGCGTGCTGAGTTCCATAAGGGCGGCCGTTCACGTATCGGTGGCGGTCGACGCAATGATGACGACGATGACAAGCGTGGCAGCCGTAGCTTCAAGGGCGACCGCAAGGGTGGCCGTGACTTCGGTGGCAAGCGCGACGGAAAGCGTTTCGAGAAAGGCGACAAGCGTGGTGGCTTCAAGGGCGACAAACGTGGTGGCCGTGATTTCGGAGGCAAGCGCGGAGGCAAGAAGAACTTCAGCGTTGACTTCGACGACGAGGATTAAAGACATATCGACCCATGCGCTGTAAAACACAACGCATGGGTGGTAAAACACGATAAAGTAAAGAATATAATGAATCTGAAGAATTCAATTTATAAATTATCTTTTGCTGCTATGATCATGATGGCTATGAATGCAACCGACTTACAGGCTCAGGGCGTGGTTCCTGCTCAGAAAGGCGAGAAAGCCTTTACATTGGAAGACCTGAACTTCGGCGGCAACAACTATCGTAACATGGTGGCTAAGAACCGCTGGTGCACCTGGTGGGGCAATGAACTCGTTCGCCAGGATGTGGATGCCTGCTATCTCGTCAACAAGACGACAGGCAAGGAGACCAAACTCTTCGGCATCAATGACATCAACCAGTGGATTGCTCCTACCAAAGACATCAAGGTAAGAGCCCTCTACAATGCTCTCTTCCCTTTTGCAGGCAAGAGCATCGTGATGGTAAGCAACGGCAGCAAGACTTATACCGTTGACTTCAAGAAGCATAAGCTGCTGAGCGAGATGGATTTTGCTGACGGCGAGAACCTCCTGGAGGCCAACGCCCAGCAGAACGCCTTCGCCTATCTGAAGGGCAGCAACCTCTATGTGCGTACCTTCGATGTAACCAGCAACGCCCTGACAAAAGAGAAGAAATCTCACGATTTCCAGCTCTCAAAGGACGGAAGCCGCGAAATTGTTTATGGACAGAGTGTTCACCGCGATGAGTTCGGTATCAGCAAGGGAACCTTCTGGAGTCCGAACGGCGAACTGCTCGCCTTCTATCGCATGGACCAGAGTATGGTAACAGACTATCCGCAGGTCGACATCCCCGAAATCGGTTTCAACCATCCTGAAACACAGAGTTGCATTGCAACTCCTGCACCAGACAAGTATCCGATGACTGGCGAGACATCACACAAGGTAACCGTAGGCGTGTTCGACTGCATGACCGGCAA
>ERZ1023619.316-NODE-316-length-10449-cov-21.010775_pt1 | contig 10449 bp, 20 predicted proteins | sample MGYA00380329_ERZ1023619 | MGnify/ENA primary metagenome ERZ1023619 (study PRJEB33179, sample SAMN07448976) | human gut metagenome | biome: Human-gut; feature: Human associated habitat; material: Faeces | host: Homo sapiens | place: India: Bhopal | collected...
CCAGTCCGTGCTGTTGGCGCACGGCATCGTTGTAGTCATCCGTGAGCTGATGCACGCGCTGCGTCATCTCAATGTTCTCTGCCTTCAAGTCGGCTACGATATAGGAAAGAGCCAACATGCGTTTGTTTTCTTCTGTTGTCATTGTTTCTATTGGTTTTTATTGGTTACTCATATTCATATACTATATGCGGTGTGGTGTTGCCCAGTCCGTCGCGAGGGTCGGTAATACCCCCCCGACCATTGAGGTTACGGCATTGGCTATCCGCTTGCGCGGTCGACTCTTTACGAGGCCATTACCGCTTCGTACCCATCCGATGTAATACTTGTCAGTCATCGGTCTGTGGTAAGGTCAGATATATTCGTTCGTTAGCCTTGCACGACTCCCCTTGCATTCTACCTGCCTCTAACCCAGCTTTCTTTAGAGCTTCGTCACGCTCATGCTCCAGTTTTATACAATATTCAGTCAGGCGATTGTATTCTTTCTGCAAGGCGTTGAAATCCTCGCGCAGTTGCTCGGGAGTGTGAGCTTCTGAATCTAATGGCACAAGACGCTGCTTTCTCTTGTCCCATATTTTCCCGATTCTCTCCACGGCATTGTTGAGAAGTTTTTCTTCCGTAGGCGTGGCGTATCTCAGTTCGATGCTTACTTCTTCTGCGCATGTACCGAGAAGATCAAGATGGACGTTAGGAGTAAGTTCGTCGCTGTTTTTGCACAAGCAGGCGTATGTTCTTATCTTGGGATAAGAATCTATAAATTCCACTTCGTTGAAAATCACAACGAAGGTCAGAATGTTGCCATCTTTATTCTTAATATCCATTGCCACGATGTCGCCGGGCTGGAAGTTGAGCACATTCCAACTTCGGTAAAGATGCGATAGAAACAGCATACACTCTCCTTTTTCAAAGTTCGCTAAACGCCCATTGCAACGAAAAAGAATGTCGTATGCTTCATCCTCGTCTGGATTAGGTAGGCCCATCTCAATGCCCGAAGCATTTGTTTTTTTCACATTCAGATAGCCGAACAAAGGTGAGTAAAGCGTGTCACCTTCAGTCAAACCGTAGAGGAAGGCTGCCATTTTTTCGATCTCGAAAAATTTAGCTTTTATCTCAGAGATGCTTCTTGTTGCTCTTTGTTTCATTATGTTTCTATTTTAAATTATTACTCATATTCTATCTTGTGATGTTATTCATATTACCCTTTTTCTACTAATTCCCATGTCTTTTCATCGTGAGAGGAATAGACGGTATAGGTAAGTTCACAACAGTTCTTGGCTGTCCTCACTTCATGCAACATTTCTCTCGTATAGAAGCAACGCTCCATAAGGTACGCCAATGCCTTAAACTGGTCTTGAGTAAGAAAGACCTCCTGGTCGCCACAAGTGATGCCTACGTTGTCAGTAATGGTAGAATAGAAGAGCTTTACGTCCTCTTCCTTTCCTGTGTCCTCGTTCTTTACGATTATCTTTTCTGTATTAAAACTCATTAATTATTTCTCCTTTTATTTATAATTCAACAAACACGCAAATTCCACCACTTGCAGCGATCAGTGCGTTTACAAGCTTACCCCCATCCTCGCCATTCGAGCCGATGGCTAACGGGATGCACGGAAATGTAGATGTGGGTCATATTACTATAGAAGATACTCGCCGTATAGTTTCCACTCCTTACCATGGATGTTGCCGACAACCTCAAAGCTCTTCATCTTCTCTTGCAAGAGATCATCTGGGATGCCGTCTTCGAGACCACCTACGTCAGAGTAGGGATTTTTTACCGTAACGATACCAAAGCAAGCTTTCTTCTCTCAATAATACACTACGGCATAGTAGTCGTCGCGAGTATTGTATTCGATTCTGCTATACGGATATTCGTCCGATCGCAATACGTCGCCTTCATAAATCTCCTTGCCGTTCTTGTCGGTGAAGCCAGTGAACTGGCATACAGTAGAGGGGTCAACAGCAAACGTAAAAACAGGGCGTCCATCACTGACTGGATTATTTTTTACGAGAGTCTGGTCACCCACATGGGACAAATCGCCGTAATTCCACTTCCCGTCCTCTATACTCTTACCCTTAAACTTAATTGTTCTCATAATTCTCTATTTTAAATTATTACTCATATTCTATCAATACAATGGTGTGCTGCCCACAGCTCTATCCTTCTTCGAGAAAGGGTCTATACGTCTCCAACACTTCATCGGTCATCAAACCTCGGTCTGTAAATTGATCTTCAATGATGTCGTCGGGAATCCATTCGGGATGCTCTCGACAGATGCGTTCAAAATCTTCTCTTGTCATATCAATCAAATAATGTTAGAATGGTAGGTTTGCGTTCTCGCTCAAGTGCTGTACCTGCAAGAGAGGGGAATAGACGAGAGAAAATGTCGGACATTATATCCACAACGATACTGTTACCTCCAAGGTCGCCAATTTGATTGGGCGACAATCCAGAATGATACAACGTTTGAATGTCCTTGTCTTCAAGTCCCATCAGGCGCATTTGCTCAAAAGCCGTAAACTTGCGTACCGATTTGTCGATTGGATTATAAACGTACATTCCAACGTTCCCCCCCCAACTGAACCTGTTGTGCAACAATGCGCACAATCCAGTTTATGAAAATTAGCAACGTGTCCTTTTGCATCCCTACTATGACCAAAAAGAAACACTTGGCTGCTGCCAGGTTCTATATCGTCCAGCCGCGCAAGACGCATAAACTCACTGTAAGTTTTTCCTTTAAGATACGAAGTCTGCGGACCTAACGGCAGAAGAATGTCCGACAACTGCTTGTATCGGGTACGCTGCGGATGGGCGTTAAACTCAAAGCCTCGGTCGTAATCCTTCAATATGCTTACCATAAATATACGCTCTCGGTTTTGTGGAATGTAGTCTTTAGCGTTGATAACCTTATAGTAGTTGTTATAACCCATTGTTTCAAGCCTTGCAAGCCATTGCTCGAAATCGGGACGAAACTTCGCACTTAATAAATCGCGCACATTCTCCATAAGCAACCATGTAGGATGCTTTGCAGATATAGCTTTCTCACACTCCCATAATAAAGAGCTACTTGTGCCCGTACCTTCAGTAAGACCGCGCTTGTCGCCTATACGACTAATGTCGGTACAAGGAAACGAGTAGGTAAAGAGGTCGAAATCAGGCACTCTATCCCAATTAACTTTTGATATGTTACCATAATTGTGCACATAGCCATGCAGAGCCCGATAAGCGGTCAACGCTTCGGGCTTTATCTCGCTTATGCCTACGGACTTATAGGGTATGCGAGCCATTTCCATTGCCAATGCTTGCGAGCCGTAGCCTGCAAAAGCTTCAAACATTCGGATTGTCATCGTCATTATTGTCTTGCTGCTTCCGTTTTTTGTCCTTCCTTGCAAACTATCTTGCCTCTGTCCCCCAGTCGGAGGCAGAAATATTCACAATTCCAACATGCACAGCTATCCACTCTTACTGTTTCGGGATTTTCCTTGCAGAATGGGTCCCCTGTCTCCACCATGTCGTGAGGACATTCGGTGTTCTTGACGAGAGTGAATCCTTTTTCCTCAAGCAAGTCAATAAGTGTATTGCGCTCTTGCTTTAATTTCACGTTCTCGCTTCGCAATTTGACAAGCTCTTTTCTGAGGTTGTCGGTCTCACGTCCTTGCGCCATGTTAGCGTTGTAGACGTTGGAGTAAGCTTTATGCAATTCCTCGAAATTAACCGTCTTCTTGTCCAGTTCCAATAACACATCCTTATGCTTTTCTTCCAGATTGCGGAGTTTTTTTACTACCCTGTTATTGACTCTGGCAAGACGATGTATTTTTTGTTCCATCGCCACATTTTCGACTTCCAATTCTCCCAAACGTCTTGCATAGGCAACACGATTTCTAAATTCCTGATGTTTCATTGTCTCTATTGTTTTTATCCCACGTTAAACTTTTCTTTTTCCTGCAAGGCCCTCCTCAAGTTGTCTGTTAAAATTTATCCAGTCCTGCAACTGCTCATCATATTCAATATCACCAAGTGTATATATCAAACCGTAGGTATCGCATAATGGATGAGATAACGGCAGGGGGGCTGGGGGCTCACTATAACATATAATGGTAGTTCCATCGTTGTATCGTGCAGTTTTTTGCTCTCCGTATTTCAGCAAGAAGATCAAGCCCTTCTGCATCTCGTATTTCAGTTCAGACATAGAGAACCTTCGTCCTAAATATCCGTTCACAACATAACCTCCTGCATAATACTGGTAGGAAGCTCCATCGAGTTGATGGCGATAGAGGGTAAGTTTAGCTCGTGATAAGAGAGATTTAAGTACTCTGCGAGTTGCGAATTTTCCCATAACATTATCATTTATTTTTAAGGTTCAACTTCTTCTTTTGACTTCAACCATCGTCTTTTCTTTTTCATCATCTTGTAGGTGTAATCGCCCAGTTGCTGATAGTCGCCCTGCTCTATATTCCATTGACACCCTGCTTTTTTCAAACAACGACTAAAATCCAGATAGTCTCTGAGAGGAATAAAGGGCGAAAGAGATTCATTACCCCAAAGGAAGATGGTGGGGCAGCGATCGAAGATGATATTCAAATGATGGTCCATAACAAAATCTCGAAGCCTTATCGTATCACGAGGGTCGCGGACGTGCAATTCGTACACGCCACTCGGAAGTATCGACAGATAGGCGTAGCAGTAGAGTCTTTTTTCTTCGGCTTTATATCTCTCAGCACACGCAATGCGAATTTCGGAACTGGAAGATGATAATATCTCATAAAGACGACCATCCTCAATTTCTATAGAGCAAAACGGAAAATAACGCCTTTCATAGATTGTCTTTTCCGAGGTCGGTTTTCCTCTACCAGCAAGCAACACTCTGAGTACAAAACGTATGATGCAGAACACGAGTACTGCACCACAGGATATGCCTATTATAGCAACAAGTGATATGCTTGCGACACTAAAAATCAACAATAATGTATTCACCATATATTCTATTCTGTTATATTCTATTATTACAAAAAGTTTATTCGTCCGCTTCCACCACTTTCAACCCATGCCTTGCAGCCGTTGCCTCGCGCCGTTCTGACCGCTGTGTCTCGCTGTCGTAGCAGATGATGTGAGGGTCGCCTAATGGGTCGGCAAAGTAGTTACACTGGCGTATCATAGCATGTTTTTGAGCCGAAGCCTTGTATGATAGCGGGATGGTGGGAACACGAAGGCGGGTCTTGCGATCCAGTCCGTAGAAGGCACGCAGACGTTCCTTCCGATATAACTCCTTGCGCTGCTCGCTCTTCTTGCGCAACATTCGCTTGTATTTCCGCGGGTTGTTGGCTTTGAGTTGCTTTATCGGGCAGAAGCCGGCGGCAGTGAGACGGTGTCTGGCTTCTATACAAGCCTCGGATGGAGCCTTGCCCCGCAGGGAGTCGTAATAACCGTTGCGCTCGCAGATCTTCTTCGTATCCTTGGCTTGCTGCTTGCGGATGGCCTTCATGTCCTTCTCAAGCCCCAACTCGCGCTTGAAGCGTTGCAGGGTGGAAAAGCCGATGCCGAACCACGTCATCATGCGGCGGTTGGAGTTCTTGGGGAAGAGCTTGCAGAAACGCTCCTTCAGCTCGCCTTCGAGATAATACTCATCTTTGCCAGCTTTGTATTTCGGTCGCGTAGGTATCTGCCACTTGGCTGGAGTGGTGGGCTTGTTGGGTGTCTTGGTATTACGGAAACTCATGATGGTTGTTCCTTATCTTCTTTTTGTAAATGCTCACCATATTGCTTCCACTCGGGGTCATGGATATTGCCGACGACCTCGAAGTTCTTCATTCTCTCTCGCGAGACGCAATCGAGGATGCCGTCAGAAATTCCTTTTACGTCAGAGGCGGGATTCTTTACCTTCACGAGGTCAAAGCAAGCATCCTCCTCGCTGTAACACACTACGGCGTAGTAACTGTCGCGCTTGTTTAATCTTGAGCAACTGTACGGATATTCGTCCGATCGCAACACGTCGCCCTCGTAAATCTTCTTACCGTTCTTGTCGAGAAGACCGATAAACTGGCAGACTGTATCAGGGTCAATTTGATATACCCCAGTGAACCCCATTTTGCCTTCTTCTTCAACAAATCCCGAGATGTTTGATTTTCCATCAAGAGAATGGGCAAAATCACCTGACACCCACTGTCCATACATAAGGCTCTTGCCTTTAAACTTAATTGTTCTCATTGTTCTCTATCTTTTCGTTAATACTCATATCGTTTTATCTCTTTCTTCGCTTCGCCTTGCGTCGTTCTTGCAGGTTATGCTGCACCAGTGGCGTAATGGTAAACGATGGCGATCCATCGGGCATGATAAAACGGACAATCCTCTTTATATTGCCTTCAAGAAAATCGTCTATAGTATCCACTACAGTGCTGAGAATCTCGATTTGCGATTTCTTCTCACCAGTCTGCTGCTCATACAAATAACGGATATATTCCGAATTAACGGTCACGATGTATTGTCTTCCTTTATGTATCTTCATTGTCCTCTATATTTTTGTGAATACAGTTATTTGAATTTTATGATAAAGAACTCGGTATCGAGCCATTTGTCGGGGCACATACCCTTCTTTGGCTTACCGATGCTGATACTGTCAATCTCCTTCTTAACACGTGGACTATCCTTGCGATAGCCGTTGACGAAGAGGACGTGAGTCAGTGCTTTGCCACACTCTTTAAAAATGTCTTTTCTGTCTCTGATGACATTGTGTTGTAAAGCCAAAGAAATGGTATCTGCTCCAACCAATGCTCTTGACATATCAAATATACGCCTTACCCAGTACGGCTTAATCTCCCGATATTCCTCGGTCTTTTCGCCAGTCACAATCATGTCGAACCATTGTTTGCTGACTGTGAGGGTAAGAACCTTTTCTGTTTTCATACGCAACTCTTCTTAATCTTTTGGTTTTTCAATCAAGAATCCGATGCTGGCATGAATGTTACCAAGCTTATACCACTTTTGGCTGATAGTCATTACGTAACTGCTGAAGGCTTTATCTTCAATTTCCAATTCAAATTCCTCATCGGTATCAGGCTCGCCGTGTCTTACGTAACCTTTACCAGGAGTATAGATTAGACGATGATAACCACCATTCTGACAGAGATACAGACCGCTGTTCTCATAATCCGAACTCCAAAATTCCGGCTTATTTATATAGCAGAGCATCACATCACCATCGTAGATAGGGATATGTGATTTCTTGCCTTCGTTCTCACCTACATACTCCCTGGCATCAACATAATCTACCTGTCGGGCGGTAGTCATCAATACATAGCCATTTTTTATCATTTCGGCTATCTCGACAAACGAAGCCTGACATTGCAGATCAAACTCCTTCTGGATACATTCATCACCTTTTTCAAATATGGCAAGGATTCTTGAATTTCCATACGCACCAGAGGCAGAGGAATCTTTGACAAGACTATTCAGCATCTGTAATTTGCGAGCTTCCTGCGCCATACTTATCATAGTGTGAAAATAGTCGTCTGATTTATCGTTGATACACCAATACAGCCCGGAAGCCACCTTGCGCAAATAGCCGTACATATCCATCGCCACACGCTCCGAAATGCCATGCTGCATACACACGAACTTGTATTGATCTGGATAAAAATGTTCTACCAAATTGCAGAATGCCTGCATATTTTTGATGGTGCTTACATATTCTTCTGTTTTCATACGCTACTCATTTATTTTTAACTTCTCAAAATAGAACACTACAGGGGCATCAAATGCAGGAATAAGTAAACCGTATGCAATACTCATGTTTACTTGAAATTTAGCTGCACCTCTCAGCAACCCTTCTGCCTGTTGCTTGATGGCATTTCTGAACTGTTCGACGCTCATATCACGTTTACGAAAATTACAGGCACGGCAAGAAGGCATATAGTTGCTGATTTTATCTTCACCGTGGGAAACTATAAATTTTCCATCCTTAGCACTCCAGCGAGAGTAATGACCTCTATTTTTAGGAACAATATGATCGACCTGCATGTCCTCGTACTTAATTGATTTTCCACAATAAGCACAATGACCATCATACATTTTGTAAACGCGAAGCCGTTCTTCTTTCTTCATACGCTATTCCTCCAATTTAATACCGAAAGGAGTACCGTCGAGGAAGGTGTAGTCTTGATAGCTATTTTTTGAAGCCAGCAAGATGGCGCTACCATCCTTATCGCCCAAGCCTGCATAAAAGTTATCAACAGATATGATATTTAAATAACCACCTTCTTTGACTTTTATCCAGCCGAATGGTTGATGCTTCAGCATCTCCTGCAAACATTCTTCGGCATTTGCAAACGAGCGATACTTTGGCTCTGGCTTGATGCGGTAACTATCAGGCTTTCCTGCAAAGCTCATGTTTTCTATGCTCATCCAGCCTGAGCCTGTTTTGGTTTCAACATCTTTTCCGTCTGCAAATGCCTGAATAACAGGCATTAGTTTTTTAGCTTCTTCTCTTGTCATGATCAATCCTCCTGTTCTTTCTATTATTATAATTACTTTATGAACGCCATCCAAATAGTTTGATTCTTAGACGTAGTGCGATGCCCGAATATCGGCTTATAATCAGTAATCGCATTGAGTATGTCGTGAACCTTTATCTGATTTTCGTTCCACTTGAATATTAGCGTTCCGTTCGTTTTTAGTACTCTCATACCTTCGTGGATTGAGTCGTTGATAAATGCTTGCCAATTTTCTGGCAGCTTACCATATTTCTTACATAGCCAGGAGTGCTCCCCCACTTTTAACAGATGAGGAGGGTCGAAAACTACCATGTCGAATGTTTCGTCTTCAAATGGCAAATTAGTGCAATCGGCAATTATATCCGGCGCTATATCCAATTTCCTTCCATCACACAAAGTTTCATGAACTTCTCTTATATCTGCGAAGAGTACATGAGGGTCTTGCTTGTCGAAATAAAACATACGTGACCCACAACACATATCTAATATTCTTTTCTTCATACGCTATTCTTCTTGAAGTTCTACAGGCTCATCGTTCCAAGATAATTCTCTTCCAATGAGCTTCTTGATGCTGCCTTTTGGCAGTTCTACGTAGTCGTACACTCTATTTTCGTATTCATAAAATGTTGGCGCCCATACACAATTAAGTCGTTCTGGAAATGCTTCAAAGATGTATTCGTCACCATACCTATTAACTGCTACCCATGCCATAACTAATCCTCCTCTTTCATATAAGGACAAGCAACTACCTTTCGATAGTACTTACACTTATCCTTGTAATCACAAAAATCGCAAAAACAATACGCCATACTATTCAACTTTTACGCCAAATGGAACTCCGTCAGCAAAAACAAATCTACCGAAAATCTCTGCGAAAGATATAACAGTTGGCGAATCATACGAAACACCAGTGGTAGCCACCTTTGTGATACTATCTCTTATATTATTAAGCCTATCATACGTATATCCAAACGGTTGATGTTTTTGCATTTCCTGCCAGCACTCTTCTGCATTTGCAAATGGGCGATACTTTGGTTCTTGCTCTGGCTTGATGCGATACTCATGACCTTTCATATACCACAAATCTTTTACCTCAATCCAATCATCCGAAAAACCAGAACCTTTTATAAAATCTGGTTTTAGCCTACACTCAATTACCTTTCCTTCAGCAAAAGCCTGCAGGATAGGATAAAATTCTTTTGCTTGATTTCTATCCATAATTAATCTTTTATATTCTTCCTATCCATTCTCCCATAAGGGATGATTAGTTACTAAAACTCATCAAACTCTTTCCGAAATCTCTGTTCTGTTTCTGATACAAGTTGCGAGAATTTAGCGTTGAACTCTTTGTCGCATTTGAGCAAAACATCAAGACACTCTCCAAGTGTTATCTTACCAGCAGTTTCTGGCATTGTTAGCCTTTCCGCTTTTGGAATTAAACTTTTAGCTAAAAGATTAGCACGTTCTAATTGTTCTTTATTCATTGTTATTCTTTTTATGCCCGAGAGCGATTAGTTACTCAATACCGTATGCCTCTGGCAACTTCTTGATAATATCACCGCCATAAGCATCTTGCGTTAATTTGACGAACTCACGAACAGATGTCTTACCATCAAGGGATAACCCTTTGTTTGACATAAAAGCTTCTCTGCCCATACGACAGGAGCCGGTAAGCACGTGGTGATAGACGAACAAATCCATATTGTCATACTTAACATCGTACTCAGGAAACTGCTTCTTGAAAGCTTCGATTCGTTCCTCTTCGGTGCTGTCGTCGTACAGCTTTTCCTGAAGAGACATGAAAGCATCTTTTAGAGTGAAGCCATGAGCAAACTGATTGTTCTCTTTGACAATATAGCAAGGTTCAAATTGTAGGTCATTTTTAACGATGAAGCCTTTCGCTATATTATTACGTACTAAAGTTTCGCAAGTGGAAATTCACAAGCGTGATTTAACGTGTTTTTGGAAT
>ERZ1023619.319-NODE-319-length-10426-cov-6.924115_pt1 | contig 10426 bp, 5 predicted proteins | sample MGYA00380329_ERZ1023619 | MGnify/ENA primary metagenome ERZ1023619 (study PRJEB33179, sample SAMN07448976) | human gut metagenome | biome: Human-gut; feature: Human associated habitat; material: Faeces | host: Homo sapiens | place: India: Bhopal | collected...
TTTATATTTTTATATACTAGCAAAAATTAGAATAAAAGGGGGAATCAACAATGGTTTTAATCTATTTTTTAACTTTTCCCCCGATAAAAGAGAAAAAGTGCTCTGTTGCATCGCTGCAAGAAGAGCACTTATCGATGAATTACATGAATACACAAGTGTGTAAATATCTTATTTCTTAGCTTTAATTACGAAGCTGAAGCAGCGGTCCTGATAGTGCATGCGGTACTTCTCCATTGGCGAAGAACCCCAACTGTCAATACAACCCAGACCAAACTGGCGCTGCTGGATGTGCAACTGCACGAGACCCTTTTCTACCAGGTCACCGCTGTGCTGTCCCCAGGCATGCTCCTTCTCAATACCTGCATCCAAATCCTCTACCAGATAAGGGATGGCGCTGCACTCCATAGGAGCATAGCCCTCGAAGGTGATACCCTTACCGGTGGTTGGATTGAAGATGGAGAAGTAGCGGATGTCAATATGGTTACCGCTCTCCTGCGGACGGACGTATGGATAATACTCGTCCTTCACGTTAGCCTCATACTTTCCGATGAAAGCAGAAGAGTGACGGTCGATGTAGTTCTCCTCCGGACCTCTACCATAGTACTCCAACTTAGAGAATGCCGCAGGCATCTGCAACTGCATACCGTAGCGGAACAGATCAGCTACCTTTGCCTCCTTGTCTGTTGTCATCTTCTCGGTAACAGCCACTTCACCAGCCGCATTGATACGGTAGCGGAGCATCAGTTCAGCCTTCACCTCAGGCATCTCGAAATTGGCAGTCAGCACTACGCTGTCCTTGCTCTCACTCTTGTCGAACGACTTCAGGTTCATCTGAGGGTTCTTCCAGACTCTCATCTTCTTCTGGAGAGAAGCACCGTAGTCGTTGTCGGTAGGAGCACGCCAGAACTCTGGAGTCATACTCTCACGGAACTTCAACATTGGTTCGCCATCCACATCGAGGTAATCAATCATACCGGTCTTCTTGCCGATGGTAACCGACATTCTCTCAGCAGAAACCTTCACATAGCTGTTGGTCTCCTCAACCTCAATCTTGCTGCCGGTGTTGGCAGGAGCATCTACCTTGTCGAACTCATATCCGTTGAGTACAATCTGCTGGCGAGCCATCACCTGACCCTTGTCAACCAGCGGCTGGCTACCATCACTTGCAAAGGCAAAGTTGATGGTGATTTCCTCTGTAGCGTGCTCAGCCTCAGCCTTTTCGATGGCACTCTTCAGCGCCTCGCTCTTTACCAGCTTGGTTGCCTGTGGAGCAATACCTTTGGTATCAGGAATCGCTACGGTAGCCAACTTCACGCCGTTGGCAAAGAGGGTAGCAGTCAGGTTCAAGTCATCAATGTTCTTGAAGAAATTCTCGTTATAGACATTGAAAGAACCGTTCTCTGCATCAAAGTCCTTGATCCAGACGTTCTGGAGAACATACTGAATCTCATACGCATGAGGATTCAGACGGCGGTTAGGAGCGATGATACCGTTGCAGTTGAAGTTGTAGTCACTGCCTGGATAGCGACCGTAGTCGCCACCATAGGTAAAGATTTCCTTGCCGGTGACAGGACTCTTGTCGCGCAGACCCTGGTCAACGAAATCCCAGATGTAACCACCCTGGTACTTAGGATACTTGCGGATCAGGTCCCAGTACTCCTTGAAACCACCCTCAGAGTTACCCATGGCGTGAGCATACTCACACTGGATATATGGCTTGGTACCGTTGCTCTTGCAATAGCTCTCGCTTTCCTCGTAACCGATGTACATCGGACAGTAGATATCTGTCTTGCTGTCGTATCCGCCACGTTCATATTGTGCAGGGCGGGTCTTATCGCACGCCTTCACCCAGTCGTAAGCCTTCTCGAAGTTGACGCCGTATCCGCACTCATTACCCAGACTCCATACGATGACGGAAGGATGATTGATGAGCGGCTTCACATTGCCCTCGTTGCGCTCGATGTGAGGCACGATGTACTCAGGGAACTTGGCAAGCGACTTCTCTTCATATCCCATACCATGAGATTCGAGGTTTGCCTCAGCGGTGATGTAGATACCGTATTCATCACAAAGGTCATACCAGCGAGGATCACATGGATAGTGGCTGGTACGAACGGCGTTGATGTTCAACTGCTTCATGATCTTGATATCCTGAATCATGCGCTCCAGGCTCACTACGTATCCACCGTCCGGATCCATCTCGTGGCGGTCGGCACCCTTCACCAGCACAGGCTGTCCGTTAACGAGCAACTGTGCGTTCTTGATTTCCACGTTGCGGAATCCCACTTTTTGCGGAATCACCTCAGCGGCGCCCTGCTTGTTCTTCAGGGTGATATATGCCTTATATAAGTAAGGAGTCTCAGCCGTCCAGGCATTTACCTTTGGCACCTTGATGACGCCCTGTGCACCTGTAGCCTGTGCAATCTGCTTGCCATCCTTATCACACAAGGTGATGGCAACGTCTGTCTTTCCTCCCTTCAAGGAAACCTTGTAGTTCAACACACCATCCTGGTAGTTGTTTTCCAAAGCAGCGTTCAGACGGATGTCAGCAGCATGCAGTTTCGGACGGGCATAGAGATACACCTCACGGGCGATACCCGTTAATCGCCAAAAGTCCTGGTCCTCGAAATAAGAACCATCGCACCATCGCATCACCTGCATGGCAATAAGGTTCTTTCCCGGCTTGAGATATTTAGAGATGTTGAACTCGGCAGCCACCTTGCTGTCCTCGCTGTATCCCACGTACTTGCCGTTCACCCAGAGAGTCAGGTTACTGGTGGCAGAACCCACGTGGAAATACACATCCTTCCCCTTCCAGTCCTTAGGAAGCTCGAACGTACGGCGATAAGAACCCGTATAGTTGTTGAGCTCGCTGATGTAAGGAGGGTTCGGGTCAAACTGAGTTGCCCAGGCATATCCGATGTTCTTATAGGTAGCATCACCATATCCGTTCAACTCAAACAAACCAGGCACAGGGAAATCCTTCCACTGTGAGTCATCATACTTCAGAGCAAAGAAGTTGGCAGGACGCTTGTTATGGTCCTTCACGAAATTAAACTTCCACATACCTTCCATGGAAAGATAGTTGGCCGACTTCTTCTTATCAAAACTCTGCGCCTTCTCCAAATTCTCGAATGCGAAGAAATTGGCACGTCGAGGCTCTCGGTTCTGCTGATTGATGTTCACATTCTGCCAGCGAGACTCACTCTGAGCCAGCGCCCCACTGCTCATCGAAAGCATGGCAAGGCAAAGTGATACATTTGCGATGGTTCTGATATTCATATTCCTAATCAGTTATTGATATTACTTCTTAACTCCTTTAACTTCTTAATTCAATTATTTGTGGAAATACTGAGTTCCCTCTACTGCTGTGAACTTCTTCTGATTATCCTTGCGCATTTCGAGGTTGAGGTTGCTCCACCAAGATGGCCATCCACCAACGATATTGCAGAGATAAACGAACTTCACTGGATGCAGACCCTTAGCCAGAGCTACAGCATTGTCGCTGTTGGTACCAGCCTTTACGGCACCCTCGTTGCTGATCACGAGTTTGTTGTCAATCCAAACCTGCTCCATGCGGGAAGAGAGATAGTAAACACCATCCTCAGGAACATTGATGAATCCCTCAGCAATCGCACCATAGTTGTTGGCACCACGCAGGGTAGCAGCATCGTCTGGCTGGCTCACCTTCATCTTGTTCAGGTTGGTAACAGTACCGCAGTCCTGCCACTCAGCATCAGCAAAATCCAACTGATTCACCTTCAAGTAATTACCCTTGATACGGCGCAGCTGCAAGCCTGCCTTGGTATCGCTTACATTCACAGCAGGAGCATAGTTCTGCTTCTCTACATCGATGGTTCTCACCTTGCTCATCTTTCCAGAAGGCAATACGGTAGCTATCTTGATGGTCATATTGCCGCTCACCTTGATAGGCTCGGTATAGACAGCAGAAGCTGGAGTTGGAGTAGTACCATCCAAGGTATAGACCATCTTCATTGGACGTGAAGTCTGGAAGGTAACTACGGTATCCTTGGTAATCACTACCTTGTCGCAAGAACCGTATGGCTGCTCAGGCAATGGGATATGATAACGTACGTGGCGCTCATCCAGGCGGACACTGTTGGCATCTACACGACGGGCAAAGTCTGTGAAGTTCTTCTTCTTGGCTGGTGACCATGCAATCTCAGCGAGAGCGAGAGAGCGAGGATACATCTGATACTCCATCTTGGCATTGGTGTACATATACTCCGACCAGTTGTTGCACTGCACACCGAGGATATGCTTCTCCAGTCCCAGAGACTTGATGGTATCAGGCACAGGCTCATAGTTATATGTTCTAGAGAGATAAGCAGGAGCACTAGGAATAGTAACCGGCTCAATCTTGTAGTCGCCCTGATAATGGTCGAGATACAAACCGCCGCTACCAGGAGTCATGATTACGTCATGCTTCTGCAAAGCTGCCGAAATACCTCCGGATGTACCACGCCAAGACATCACGGTAGCCTCAGGACTCAAACCACCTTCGAGGATTTCATCCCAGCCGATGATCTTTCTGCCGTACTTAGCCAGCATCTTCTCCATGCGCTTGATTACGTAACTCTGGAGTCTTTCCTCTGCAGAGTGCTTGCCGTCAGCCTGCAAGCCTTCAGCCTCGATGCGCTTCTGGCAGGTAGGACAGTTCTTCCAGCTGGTCTTAGGGCACTCATCGCCACCGATGTGGAAATATTTGCCAGGGAAGAGAGGCACAACCTCGCGAACGATATCCTCCAGGAAGTTGAACATATCTTCCTTACCCGGACACATCACGATATCCTCAACACCCCAAACCATTCTAGGAGTCCACTGCTCACCCTTGCAGGAGAGAGATGGATAAGCAGCGATTGCTGCCATCATGTGGCCAGGAAGGTCGATTTCAGGAATCACGGTGATGTAGCGCTTGGCTGCATAATCCACGATGTCCTTGATTTCCTCCTGTGTATAGAAACCGCCGTAGGTAGAGCCGTCACCCTGGAGGCGATAGCCGCCGATGGAAGTCAGCTCAGGATATTTCTTGATTTCGATACGCCAGCCCTGGTCCTCAGTGAGGTGGAAGTGCATGGTGTTTACCTTGAACATAGACATGATGTCGAGCTGCTTCTTCACATTTTCTACGGTGATGAAGTGACGGCATGGATCGAGATGGAAGCCACGGTAGCCGAAGCGAGGCGCATCCTGGATGTCACAGCACTGAGCCACCCACTTCACGCCGCTCACCTTGGTAGCGCTCTCCACCTGTGCAGGCAGCAGCTGCATGAAGCTCTGCATACCATAGAAGGCACCCTTGCCGGTCTTCGCCTTGATTACTACGCCCTTACTGGTAACAGTAAGGCGATAGCCTTCCTCAGCCATCTTCATGGAATGAGAAATCTGGATAGAGATATTTCCCTTCTTGCCGCCTACGGTTACATCATAGCCGGTAGATGCCTTCAGCTTATCAGCCATATACTCTGCGATGTTCTTGCCATCCGCAGTCTGATAAGAGATCACTACCTTTTGAGGCAATACAAACTCACCCTTCTGCACCTGTGTTTTCACAGGCACAGGGATAATATTAATATCTGCAGCTACAGCCTGAGTTGAGACTCCCCCCAACATCGCTGCGCAAGCTGCCAACGAACCTAAGAATTTGTTGATTTTCTTCATATAAAGTTGAATATTGTGTTAGTTGCAATGATTGCCTCCCAGCTTTTTTGCTGGCTGGAAGGCAAAGTAGATATATATTAATGTTAGTTAGAAACCTCGATAATAATATCTTTTATTTTTAGTTGAATACTTAATAAAATATTTTATTTTGCAAAGATACGTCTTTTATTAATTAGTTCCATCATTTTTAGGTTAATAAATCTAAAAGGCTTTTATTTTTTTTAGTTTATTGACAAGAAGCGGCCATTAATAAGTGTCGCTTTTACCATTATATCAATTAGTTATGGCTACATAGGGTTTATCTGTTGCTGAAATGATTGCAGATAAAATCACTCTTATGTCTCTATATATAAATAGGTATAATACTAAATCACGAAGCTCCAAAGAGGAAATTTGCATAAAAATAGCCCCAATTAAGTTTTATTAACTCGTAAATCATTGTACAGAACTTAAAAAAGAGTATCTTTGCAACAAAAAAATTTTAGTTATGGCTAAAGACATAATAAAATATATTAAGAACATCAACCGAAAACCTTCTGTTCCTAGACGACTACTAGAGCAGTTCATAGCAAAGGGTGCTTCTACCATACCTGAATTATCAAAGGGGATAGGGGTGAGCCTCCCGACAACGACGAACGCTCTGAATGAACTGATGGGACAGGGACTTGTCAGGGAGATCCGAAAGAAAGCCGATTCCGCTGGCCGAATCCCGATGGTTTACGACCTGGAACCTACCGCAGGTTACTTTGTTGGTGTGAACCCGGAAATGGACTGCCTCGCTTTGGCTGTGAGCGACTTCTGTGGCAATCTGATCACAGAGAAGCAGAAAGTTCCTTATGTGTATGAGAATACGCCTGAGAGCCTTGCCGAGATGGGAAAGATTATTAATGTCTTTATCGACAATCTACCTATTAAAAGAGAAGAAATCCTGGAAATTTGCGTCAACGTGGCAGAACGCGTGAGATCTCTGGAAGGAAGAGCATACAACATGTTCACGTTCCTGGAAGAACCTCTGGCTGAGAAGCTCACAGAGCTGTTGGAGCTTCCAACCTGCATCGAGAACGATTCCCGCAGTATGACCTACGGAGAGTTTATCAAAGGATGCTGTAAAGGTAAGAAAGATGTCATCTTCGTCAACATATGCTGGGGTTTGGGCATCGGAATCATCATCGACGGCAAGCTGTACTACGGCAAGTCGGGATATTCTGGAGAGTTCGGTCACATGACCGCCTACAACAACAACATCATCTGCCATTGCGGCAAGATTGGCTGCGTGGAGACAGAAGTATCGGGCAGAGCACTCAAGAGAAAACTAACGGAGAATATCCTGGCTGGCAAGCCATCCATTCTCTCGGACAAGGTACTCAAGCAGAAAGAGGAGCTTACGCTGGAAGACATCATGGATGCCATCGCTAAGGAAGATGTACTGAGCCTCGCCACCCTGCAACACATCGCAGATGAGTTGGGCAAGCAACTGGCAGGCATCATCAATATATTCAACCCAGAGATGCTGGTCATCGGCGGAGAAATGTCTGTCACAGGCGATTATCTCACCCTGCCAGTGAACATGGGAATCAAGAAGTATTCGCTCAATGTTATGAACGAAGATTCACAAATCGTCACTTCTGAGCTGAAAGACCAGGCCGGTGTCATCGGAGCGTGTCTGATAGCTCGACAGAAGTTGCTTACAATATAAAACCTATCACGACTAGCGGCATCTGCATCGTCTTAGGCGGCGAGAATAGGTGCCCATATATCAACATTATCGCTGCATTCTAGCTTTTAGCTTGATGACAAAAAATGCAAATATTACTACACCTATATGAGAACAATTTAAAATGACCTATGACACAAAGGGGCAAATTGTTATTTTGCAGCAAATCTGAGTTCAATGTTACTTCCTTGTAAGGGGGTAATGATATGAATTACGAGGGGTGCGCCAACCAATGGCGCCCCCTCTTTCTAAAGACAACAACAAAGCTAAAAATAAATAGCTAACAATCATATAAGACTACTCCAGAAGAAGTAGCTGATGATAATAAATGAAATAAACCAATAATATATATTAGTCCTATGAACAAAAGAGCAAATTTGTATTTTGCAGCGCTGTTGGGTGCCATGTCACCACTTAGCACTGTCACTGCATTGGCAGCTCAGAGCAATTCAGCAATTGCAACCGCTACCCAGCAGCAAAACTCATGTAAAGGTACTGTAAAGGACGCTTCTGGCGAGCCTATCATTGGTGCTACCATCCGTATCGATGGCAAGACCGGCGGTACCGTGACCGACCTTGACGGTAACTTCGTCCTTAACAATTTGACTAAGGGCGCTAAGCTCACTATTACTTACGTAGGTTACAAGGCCCAGACAATCACTTGGAACGGAACTCCATTAGACATCACTATGCAAGACGATGCCAACGTACTCGAGGAGACTGTAGTCATCGGTTACGGTACTGTAAAGAAGGCAGACTTGGCTGGTTCTGTTGCTGTGATGGAAGGCAAGAGTTTCAAGGATCAGCCTGTTGCACGTGTTGAGGATGCCTCAACGGTCGTATGTCTGGTGTACAGGTTATGTCTAGTGGCGTACCTGGTGGTTCCATGAAGATTCGTGTCCGTGGTGCCAGCTCAGTAAACAAGAGCAACGACCCTCTCTACGTAGTAGATGGTATTGTTCGTGAGACAGGTCTTGAGGGTATCAGCCCTGAAGATATCCAGAGTATTCAGGTATTGAAGGATGCTTCTTCTACCGCTATCTATGGTGCCCGCGGTGCCAATGGTGTTGTGATGGTACAGACCAAGAGCGGTAAGGCAGGTGCACCCCAGGTTACCTTCGATGGCAGCTTCGGTTTCTCTAACGCTTACAACATCCCAGAGGTAATGGGTACCAAGCAGTATGCACAGGCTTTGGTTGACCACAAGGGTGTGGCTCAGAGCGCTGTACAGGATTATTTGAATGGTACCAAACCAGGTATCGACTGGATGGATCAGTTGCTCCAGACAGGTATTACTCAGAACTATAAGGTTGCCTTGTCACAGGGTAACGAGAAAACACAGACTTACTTCTCTGCCAACTTGATGGATCAGAAGGGTGTAATCGTTGACACCAAGTCTAGACGTTACGCTATCAAGGCAAACATTCATAATAAGGTATTCGACTGGTTGGAGTTGACCGCCGACCTCAACCTTGCTCAGACAGACAACTCAGGTGCTGGCTTCGCCCAGAACCAGTCTAACCCAATCTGGGTAGGTTTGAACTACTCTACTACCATGGAGATGATGGATGCCAACGGCAAGTACAACCTGGACCCATACAACAACATCCAGAACAACCCTTACGGTATTCTCCACGACAGCCAGAACGATCGCAAGCGTACCATGGTAACTGGTCACGTTGACTTGAAGTTCAACCTTCTCAAGGGCTTGACCTTCACCACCACCAACGGTATCGACTATAACGATTACAAGTGGTACAGCTTCACATCTACCAAGGTGAACGCAGCAGGAAACAATATGGGTAACAACGATGCTACCGTAACCGCTTTGCAGTCAACCAACAACTTGACTTACAGCAACAAGTGGGGTGATCACGGTTTGACAGCAACAGGTGTATGGGAAGTTACCTCTAACGAGGTTCGCCGCATGGGTATGTCAGGTACAGGTATTGCTCACGAGCAGTTGGGTTACTGGAACATTGCAGATGCTGCTTCCAAGACTCCTAGCAACGGTTACAGCAAGTGGACCATGCTTTCAGGTGTGGCTCGTGTTATGTACAACTATGCAGACCGCTATATGTTGACCGGTACCTTCCGTGCGGATGGTTCCAGCCGTTTCACCAACAAGAAGTGGGGTTACTTCCCATCAGCAGCTGCAGCCTGGACCATCTCTAACGAGAAGTTCTGGGAGCCAATCAAGGATGCAGTAGAGTACTTGAAGATCCGTGCCAGCTACGGTATCATCGGTAACCAGGATATCTCTCCATATTCTACTCTCGGTTCATTGGGTACAACCGGTTTCACATACGGTACCAATCAGTCATATACAGGTTACTGGGCAAATGGTCTTGCTACACCAGACTTGACATGGGAGAAGGTTCACCAGTTTGACCTCGGTGTTGACCTCGGTTTCTTCGGCAACCGCTTGAACATCAGCTTAGACTACTTCGACAAGAAGACCAAGGATGCCCTCCTGACCACATCAGCTCCAGGTTATCTGGGTGGCACATCTTACTGGGTAAATGCCGGTGAGGTAAGCAACAAGGGTATCGATGCAACCATCAATGCACAGATTATCCAGACCAAGGATTGGTCATGGTCATCAACCTTGAATGCCAGCTACATCAAGAACGAGGTTACCAAGCTGACAGCAGATTCACCTATTCTCTATGGTACAAGTCCTTCACCTGGTACTGTTGACCCATGTACCATCATCAAGGAAGGTGAGGCTATCGGTACATTCTACGGCTTCAAGTGGGCTGGTTTGCAGAAGAACGACAAGGGCGAGTGGATTGATACCTATTACACAGCAGACGGTGGAACCACCGCTACTCCAGATGCATCAAAGGACCGCTTCGTATTAGGCCGTTCAAACCCAGACATTACATTGGGCTGGAACAACACCGTAAGCTACAAGAACTGGGACTTCAACGTATTCTGCAATGCAGCCTTCGGAGCTAAGCGTTTGAACATGGTACGTTACGCCCTGAACTCAATGGTAGGTGCCTCTATGTTCGTAACCGATAAGGA
>ERZ1023619.321-NODE-321-length-10414-cov-34.894874_pt1 | contig 10414 bp, 5 predicted proteins | sample MGYA00380329_ERZ1023619 | MGnify/ENA primary metagenome ERZ1023619 (study PRJEB33179, sample SAMN07448976) | human gut metagenome | biome: Human-gut; feature: Human associated habitat; material: Faeces | host: Homo sapiens | place: India: Bhopal | collected...
CGAAGTTGTCTTCAAAGCGCTGTGCCTGCATCGGCAAAGCCATCATCAAGGCGAGAGATGCAGCAAATAAAGTCTTATTCTTTATAAAAGTCTTATTCTTCATAAGCGATGATATTTTTATTTTAAGCAGATGATTCTTATCCAATCCGTACTTCACTCTTACTTCACTCTTACCTCATAAGGGTATCGGCGGGAAGAAGGATCGAGCGAATGATTCGAAGGAGCTCCCATCACCACGAGATAGAGCGCCTTGAGAGGCTGGGACTTTGGAGCCACAAGCGAAACCTTTCCATTCATCGTTTCGCCCATCGGGCTGTAGATGCATTCATCGGTATCGGCAGTTACTCCCACCAAACCATAACGGTAACCGATGGTTCGTGCCATCTTGTCCTTGGATGCCTTGAATGCCTTACCCTCGGCATCGAGAGCTCTGAAATCTACAGTAACCTTCTTACCAGCCTTCGGGATTTCCAGCTTAATGGCATTGAAACCATAGTTCTCAGGAACCGAAGCTGTATCCGGACGAAGATAACCATTCTTCTGCTTCAGCATCCTGGTATCGAAGGTGCAGGCATAAGGTCGGGTCTCCTTACGGGCATAACCGAAATCGAAGTTCACGAGATGACGGTAGCAGTCGAACATCTCATCATTAAACTGCTTCTGAGTCATCTTATACTTCCGCTTGTAGGTAACAACCGGGTCCTCTCCTACTTTTCCCTCACGATAGAGCTGGGCGATGCTTTCCAAACCATGCTTCTCAGCCCACCATTCTATCACGTATGGCGAATGATAGATGTTGTCCAGATGCAGATACCCCTTATGGGTAAGCTGTCTGAAGGCATCAAAATGAAACTTCTCATCTGTTATCCACTCTGGATTCACTCTCCAGAGCATCCATTGGGATGTCATCTCGAAGAAACCGCTTCCTCCCCAGGCTTCGCCCGTTTTGTCTGCCATAATCTGAAGCTGGAAACTGTGTCCCAACTCGTGAGCCAAACAGTTGAGTTTCTTATCTTGAATACGGTTAGGTGTTACCCAGAGCGCTCCGATAAAGTCATCATAAGTTCCGCCGTAAGCAGTTCCTTCCAGCGAATAGTTCACCATCACCATCATCTTATACTTGTCGCAGATGCTGCCCGGCAGAGAGAACTTCAGGGTGTCACGGAAGAAACGATAGAACCGTTCTACCTGAGTCTGTAGATTGCCCAGGTCGAATTTCATCGGCTTACCTTCGAGCGAAGGAGGATTCTGCGGATTGTCTCCGAATGGCTTTTCCCAGAAATACACGATATTCTGGGTCTGCGCACTATGTCGCCAGCACCATCTCTCATCATCCTTGTTGAAATCATAGGGTTTCAGAGAGTCCGGTACGAAGATGAGTTTCTGTGGTGCAGAAACAGGATTTACGGGTCTGGTGGCAGGATCCTCAGATGGGTCCTGCTGTGCCAGGGCTGCAGTAGCCCAAGGCAAGGTTGCCGCTGTGAGTAGCAGCGATAAAAAGATTCGTTTCATTTCGGTTATGATTTTTGCGTTATTTATATTTTTGCGTTATTTATTCTTTTCGTTATTGATATTTCGCCACAAAAGTACTGATAATCTTGCAAAAACGCTCGCAATATCGTCTAAAATGATATAAATATCGTATCTTTGCCAAAAGAATTCTATAAAAAGAACAGATTATGAGATTATCAGAAGAACGATATATCAGCTTACTTACCGACTTTGGTTTCAAACAAGAGCTACGAGAATACGAGGATAGTCTTAAGGCCTATCGAGACATAAAAAAATCAATCGATACTGCGAAGGAAGAAGGCAGGAAAGAAGGCAGAGAAGAAGGCAGAGAAGAAGGCAGGAAAGAAGGCAGAGTAGAAGGCATTGCCAAAGAAAAGTTGGCCACCGCAAAACGTCTTCTCGGCATGGGGCTCACACAAGAGCAAGTTGCCAAAGGTACAGACCTTTCAATAGAAGATATAGAGAGACTTGTTTAAACAACAGAACTTTCGCATGTGGTTCAAGAACGGGCTGAAGGCCCAAAAGCTCCTAGCTCAGGGCAGCGCCCTGGGTATAATAGCAATCAGCAAGGCGCCCTGTAAGGGCAAAAGCTTTATAAATCCTTGGTTTTTAAAGCTTTTGCCCTTACAGGGCGACAAGTTTGCGTCCATAATAAGTAGCTGTATCACACTTCTGTCAAGCAATTCAAGCTGTTCAGCCAAGCACCTCAAGTAGTTCAGTAAGCGAGTTCAGACGTCTCAGTTAGCTGATGCAGACGTCTCGATAAGCCTACGGATACGGCTCCGTTAGCTTACGCAGTAATATCTGTAACCCGATGCAGTCATATCTGTAACCCGATGCAGTCATATCAGTAACCCAGCGCAGTCTTCATATGAACAAATTTTATGTAATAATCTATCATCCATCACGATTTATATGTATTACACATCTTAATATACTAATATACAGACACTTGAATAGCGTGATAGATACTTCGAAAACGGAAATATCCATCACGCTATCCATCACGATTTGGGGGTATCCCTCACGATTTTCTCACTACACTCTATCAGATACTGCATATCATTGTTGAAAAGCTTGCGATAGATGGCATCAGACCTTAAAGAATTAGATTCGTGTGATTGCCGGCATATGGCAGCAACCACACAAATCAAGATGTTCAAACCAAATAAACGTGGATGTATGACTGTTTAAACTATGAATTATAGGGTATTAAGACAACACATCTTACGCTTCGGATATGTACGTATTAAAAGGAGAAACGAGAGTGTTATCAACATAAGCAAAGAAACAAAAAAGTTCCGTTGCATTCTGCAAAACAACAGTTTTACGCCAGCAACGGAACTAACTATATTTATTTAGCTTTCTTCGAAAGTCTTACCATCAATACACCATGAGCAGGAATGGTTGCCTTGGTATTCTGTGCAGTAGTACCAATGTCTTTATGTTTCCAAAGGTCTCTGATTACATATTCATTGGCATGAATGTTCACCTCGTTGGCAAAATAGATAGTCTGGGCTCTCCAGTTGTAGTCCAGTTTCCAAGGGAAATCGGTACGGTTCAGGAAGCATACAGCCAATTCGCCATTACTCAGAGGCTTTGCCCAGATTTCCTTCTCTCCCATATCCATGAATCGGCGTCCCTGCTCGCCCATAGGATCCTGGTCTACGGCTATCACTTCCTTGTTGGTCAGTATCTCATGGGTATCCTTATCCATCTTGGTCAAGTCGTTACCAGCCATCAGCGGAGCTGCCAACATACACCACATAGAGAAATGAGTAATATACTCATCCTTGGTCATTCCGCCATTACCCACTTCCAGCATCTCGGCATCATTCCAATGACCCGGTCCGGCATACGGATAAAGATCCGCCATCTTGTCGATGACGTTGAGCACTCCTACGCCACCCCAGTCGAAGAGACATTGGTAGCAATCTCTGATATCGGCTGTAACGCGCCACAGATGTCCGATACCCTTGCCCCATTTCCAAGGTTCATGTTCGCCCCATTCACAAATACTGAGAATGATAGGTCTTCCCGACTCCTTGATGGCATCGCTCATCGTAGCATAAGCAGCCTGCGCATTCTGTCCCTCATCAGAGCACCAGTCATATTTCAGGAAATCCACACCCCATTTGGCATACATCAAGGCATCCTGAAACTGATGACCACGGCTGCCAGGACGACCTTGACAGGTGTAACTTCCAGCACAGGAATAAAGTCCAAACTTCAGACCCTTGCTGTGAATATAATCAGCCAGATATTTCATTCCGTGAGGAAAACGGTCGGGATCTGCCTGAATGAATCCGAGCGAGTCGCGGTCCACCTGCCAGCAGTCGTCTATGACAACATACTCATAACCCGCATCCTTCATACCCGTCTCCACCATCTTATCCGCCATATCCATAATCAGCTTCTCGCTGACATTACATCCAAACTTATTCCATGAGTTCCATCCCATAGGAGGAGTTTGAGCCTGCGCCAGATAAGCAGAATCTGAAACTTCCTTTGGTTTACCAAAGAACATCTGACCATTTGCCGGCTGCGCCATAGCAATCGCTAATGACGCAGCCAATAAATACTGAAACTTCAAAATAATAAAAATTAATAAAGTTATACCTAAATCAACTTTGTACCATTAAACTTCACTTGATAAGGCCATTGTGCCAATGGCAACTGAGCCAAGCTCCAGTGTCCATCCTTTGGACCAGCCGTAACTACAAGCCACAAATGAGCCAATTGCTCATTTTTAGGCAACTCAAATGAAACTGAAGCATTACGATTATCAAAATCTGCAGTTCCTATTTCACCGTAGATAGATTTACCCGACTCTGTTACGCCGACAAATCCAAAACGGTAGCTACCACACCACCACCAATCACAAGTGTAATTAGGATCACCCATGATGTTATTGAAACTTACAGTTACAGTAGAACCTGCGGCTGGAACTTCTAATTTCAAAGCATTAAAACCATAGTTTTCTGGGCAATGGCTTGGATCTACCTGTAACCAACCATCACCAATCTCATTCATATACTCTTTAGCACTTGGAAAAGAGTTAGCATACTTACGGGTTACATCACGCACACGGTCGAAATCAAAGTTTACCAAACGAGCATAACAATCATACATCTCATCAAGGAACTGCTGCTGAGATGTTCCTGTCACATTCTGGTATACAACAACCGGATCCTGATACTCCTGAGCAGCCTTCCAAAGCTTCGCCATAATATCTTTGCCATGCTTCTGACTCCAATACTCTAATACATATGGAGAATGATAGATATTATCGCCATGCAAGAAAGCTTTGTGAGTCAATCCCTTAAAAGCATCCCAATGGTAAGTTTCATCATCTATCCAGTTTGGATTAATCTGCCAAAGCATCCATTGTGAAGTCATCTCATAGATACCACCAAACGTACTATCGAATCCATGTGCTCCATCAGCCTGCAATTGCAGCTGGAAACTATGTCCCAACTCATGGGCAACAGTATTGAGTTTTGAATCTTTCAGTCGGTTAGGAGCTGCCCAAAAAGCTCCTATTGTATTATCATAAGTACCACCATACGCAGTACCATCCAAAGAATACTGCAGCATCACCATCATTCGATACTTGTCAGCCTTAGAACCTTCTGTATGGAAGCCAAGGTCATCACGATAGAACTTATAAAATTTCTCCAACTGAGTTTTGAGATTTTCCAAGTCTACACTCATATCAGTACCTTCCAAAGAAGGTGGAGATGCTAAGTCCTTGCCAAATCCGCTCTCCCAAAAAATGGCGAGATTATCAGTATAAGCGGCACGGTCATAACAATACTGGAAAGTTTCATTACGCCAATCCTGACCAGAGAATTCTCTTGGACGATACAATGATTTGCCGTCTGGAATAGGATAAGTTACTGTATAAGGGTCGTGCTCAGTATAATCAGTACATGAGGCCATTCCCAAGAGTAAGGCAAAAGCCCCCAATATATATTTATTTTTTTTCATAAGTATTCATTTTAATATATTGTTTTATCGGAAAGGCATCTTGTCGTTTGCCAAGAAGCCTTCCCTTTTTATCTCTTTACTCATAAGGAGCTCCATCTATCAAATTAGAGCGACGTAACTCATAACGAGGAACAGGCATCCAATAGTGTGCTCCAGCAGGAGCTTCGCCATTAAATATACGATTGGCTACCACATTACCAGTTTGATATTCCTTATGTCCATCTTTGTATTTATAAATGATGACTCCCGTAACTGGCTTACTATAGCACTCTTCCATCTTCTTCCAACGGCGAAGATCAAACCAATGCTGACCTTCAAATACGAGTTCTATCTGACGCTCATAATAATAAGCATCCCAAGCTTGCTCTGCATTTGCAGCTGTGGCAGCAGGAAGAAGTGCACGTGTACGTACCTTATTTATATAAGTCATCGCCTCATCGATATTGCCCAACTGAAGTTCGCACTCCGCATAATTGAGATAAATCTCAGCCAAACGAATGAAGAACCAAGGCGTAACATGCTGGGTAGTTCCGTAGTTGTCATATGAAGGATCCAAGAACTTACGCATAGAATAACCTGTGTTGCTGGCATTCCACCATGATTCACCCTGATTACTATCCTTACCAGTTACAACACCATCCTCACCCGGAATAAAGGTTTCCACCTCACGGGCAGACTTGCCGTATCCCCATTTATCACCATCCAAGATAAATGCAGCATTGAAACGGATTTCCCGACCGCCCCATGGATAAGAGGTATAACGGTCTTGCAGAACAGGCTTGGTACCATCAGCCATTTGGAACTTATCTACTATTTCCTGGGTAGGGTCAAAGTTTCCCCAACCTTCAAAACCATTTCCACTGCCACAAGGAGCTTGGAATATATAAGAATTATTTTCTCCTGCACCATATTTCGGATCAAAGAGTTTCTCGAAGATAACCTCAGGATTTGTTGGGTCCAAGAACAAGGCACCATATTCCTCACTGTTACTTACCGATTTAAGAGAATATACTCCCAAATCCATGACAGCCTTAGCAGCATCAGCTGCAGCTTGCCATTTTTCACGTGAAGGAGTACCAAAGAGAGGACTTGCCTTATAGAGCAGAACTCTTGACTTCAAAGCCAAGGCTGCTCCCACGGTAGCACGTCCCAACTCTGAATCATCATATTTTTCGGGTAATAGAGTTGCAGCCTCATCCAAATCCTTACAGATAAAATCTGCAACCTCATCCAATTCAGCACGCTTCAACTCAAATTTGTCATTGAGTTGGAAAGTCTTGTCAACCAATGGTACACGACCATAGAGACTATAGAGCAAATGATAGTTCCAAGCACGAAGGAAGAGAGCCTGTCCTTTCTGGCAATTGCGCTCTGCCTCATCACCAGGCACATTATCAATTTTCTCCAACATAAGGTTCAAACTCTTGATATAGCCATAAATTGTGCCCCAAGCATCATAATTAGTCTTATCCCAACCAAAACTGTAGGTATCACAGTTAAGAAGACCTGCGGTAACAGTTTCAGAACCATAAAGGTGCTTTTGAAACACTTCTTCTGTATAATTTGAATATCGAGTACCCTTCATGTTTTCTGCCTCAAGATTGGCATACTGAGCATTCAGATAGATTTTTGACAGAGCCAAATCCCCCCACACAGCATCGTCGGAGTAGCTATTGAGCGGGCTCTGATCAAGTAAGCCGTCGTCACAACTAGTTGTGAGCGAAAGCGTCATTGCTGCGAAAGCAATCGACATAATATATTTTGTTCTCATTGTATGATCATTTATTTGTTAGAATGTGATGTTTGTACCTATGGTAACCATGCGCTGCAATGGATATCCAAGAATACCATTGGAGTTGATCAAGTAGCCATCATCATTGTAAGAAGAACCGATTTCAGGATCACAAACCTTCATTTTGTCGATAGTGAAGAGATTATTTCCATTGATATATACACGGAACTTCTCGATACCAATCTTTTGAGTGATACTCTTTGGTATAGTATAGCCCAATTCGATAGACTTCAAACGAAGGAAGGCTGCATTACGTAACCACCAGTCGGAAGCAGCACCATTCCAAGTGTCTCCATATGTCTGCTTGATAAAAGCCTTTGGCCATCGAGCCTTCATATTTTCCTCTGCGGTATTGTCAGCACGCCAACGTCCCTCATAGAAATCAGTAATCATATTCATGGTTGGCTGAACAAGTTGCACAGCCTCAGCCTGTCCCTGGAAGAAAACATTCAGGTCGATACCCTTCCAGCTACCGTTCAAAGTCAATCCATATAGGATCTTAGGTGTAGCCGATTTATTGATTCGAACGGCATCATCCCATGTAATCTTATTATCACCATTGGTGTCTTGATAAATCAAATCGCCAGGCTTGGCATTATCCAGGTGAGGAGTATTATCCACCTGTTCCTGAGTCTGATAGATACCCAAAGCATGATAAAGCACAAGTCCATCTATAGGATGGTTGGTTGTGCGCTGCCAGTCTGGAGTATTAGCTGCCTCGTCCATGTATTTCACTTTGTTCTCGGCATAAGTAAAGTTACCAGTAACACTCCACTCAAAATCGCCCTTGCGATCACGATAAGTAGCCACAAGTTCGATACCAGAGTTGTTCACCTTGCCCAAGTTTTCATCTGGTAATACCAATCCAGAATATGATGGAATAGAAGCATTGCGTCTAATCAAAATATCACGACGGCGAGACTGGAACCAATCGATATCCAATGAAATTTTGTTATTAAGGAATGTAGAGCTAATACCCAAGTTGAGCGTATTGGCTGTTTCCCAAGTCACCAACGGATTGGCTGTTCTTGTCAGATAGAATCCTTTGTTAATGGATCCCTTCTCTCCAGCTCCGAAGTAAGCACCTGTTTGTGTAAACTGGTAAGTTGAAAGGTACTGATACTTAGAGATATTATCATTACCCATCTGTCCCCAAGAGCCACGAATCTTCAAGAAATCCACTACATTCTTCAATGGTTTGAAGAATGGCTCATCAGAAATAACCCAACCTGCAGAGAATGAAGGGAATGTACCCCAACGATGACCTGGAGCAAAATTCATAGAACCATCCACACGCACCGTAGCCTCTAAAAGATACTTATCCATATAAGAATAATTGATACGTCCAAAATAATTCATACGAGTTGTAAGGTCAGAATATCCACCATTATCCTTATCAGCAGGCACGTCACTACCAGCAAAAATATCCATCAACTTATTTGAGAGGAAGTTTGTACGATAAGCATTCATGGTGTGATACTTGTACTTGCTCTGCTCATAAGCCACGAAAGCCCCCACCTTATGCTTTTCAGCAAAGGTTCGGTTATAACCCAAGCGACCATTCAATGTAATAGTATAGTAGTAAGAACTCCAATCGTTCAGACTTATTTTACTGGTATCATTACGGCGATTGTTATACTCTTGCTTGGCGTTATCATATTCGTAGAGATCGTAAGGCTGATTTATTTGTTTACCATTCTGTTGAGTATAGTCTAAACCAGCATATCCCTCCACATACAGACCTTTAGTAATCAAGTCAAGGTCAACATGCAACTTTGGCTTAGCATTAAAGATCAATTTCTTGGAGTTGTTGGAACCAGGAGCACTAGACACCATTACTGCAGCATTGTTAGTCAGTCCATCATAACCCGTACGTGGAAGTCCATTAGGGAAATAAGGTGCACTACCAGGGAAAGTACTCATCAAATAAGAGAAGAGATAAGGGGTGGAATAAATACCACGCTTACGCTCCTCTTGACGGAAATTCAAGTCAAGACTTAGCTTTACTCTCTTATTCAGCTTTGCATCCAAATTAGAAGCAAACTGATACTGCTTATAGCCATGGTCAGAATTCTTATAGATAGCATTCTGATTCATATATTGAGTAGAGAGATAATATTTTACCTTGTCTGAGCCACCTGAGATAGAGAGGCTATGTTCTGTTTTGGTTGTCCAATCCTTTGCAACTTCGCCCCACCAGTCTGTATTTGGATAGTTGACAGGATCATCACCTGTACGATAATGTTCCAAAGCCTCAGGAGAATAAGTAAGACCGGCCTGACCATGACGGTCGTCAGCATCATACTCATTCACGTAGGTAGCATACTGATATGAGTTAAGCATCTTAGGAATACGGGTAGGCTGAGTGAAAGTAAGACTACCATTATATTGTACTCGTGTACGTCCACTACTACCACGCTTGGTTGTTACCAGAATAACACCATTAGCCGCACGTGCACCATAAATAGCAGCAGAAGCATCCTTCAAAACAGAAATACTCTCAATATCTTCAGAATTCAAACGGCTAAAGCTACGACCAGCAACACCATCCACTACTATCAGCGGTGAGGTATCACCCAGAGTTCCCTTACCACGTATGAGGATAGAAGCCTCATCGGCACCTGGTTCACCACTACGGTTGTTGGCTATGATACCAGCAGTCTTACCAGCCAAAGTATTTGCCACATTTGTAGCAGCCACTTTCTGGAGATCGTCACCCGAAATCTGGGAAACAGAGCCAGTAAGAGTTGCTTTTTTCTGTGTACCATAACCCACGACTACAAGCTCATCCAAGAGTTTATTGTCTGCCTGAAGTATAATTTTACCACCTTTCGCAGTAGTAACGCTCTTATATCCAATATAGGATATAACTACAGGAACCTTGCCACCTTTTTTTAAGTGTAGAACATAGTTACCATCTAAATTGGTAACCGTTCCATTAGAAGAACCCTGTTCTACAACGCTGGCACCTATAATAGGTTCACCATGTTCATCTACTACCACACCTTTAATGGTGGAACTATTCTGTTGAACAATTTGAACAGAAGGGCTTGATGAGGTCTCACTTGCTGCTAGAGTAGGTAATGCCCCCCCACATGCAAGGACCAAACACGCGATGGC
>ERZ1023619.323-NODE-323-length-10388-cov-12.948998_pt1 | contig 10388 bp, 6 predicted proteins | sample MGYA00380329_ERZ1023619 | MGnify/ENA primary metagenome ERZ1023619 (study PRJEB33179, sample SAMN07448976) | human gut metagenome | biome: Human-gut; feature: Human associated habitat; material: Faeces | host: Homo sapiens | place: India: Bhopal | collected...
ATACAGTAAAGCATAAAGTAAAAAGACTGGCATAAGATTGTGACATATAAGAAAGAAACGTAATGTCTATCTCTATGCCAAAATGAGTCCTCGCAATGGAGCCCGGTAAAAAGCTTCGCATGCTCTCGCGCAGAAGCTCATTTTCAATCAGATTGGCAGCGAGAAGATTTGACAGATACACTATCATCTCATCCTCTATGCTAAGCGCCTCCTCACAGGACATGACAACGCGGTTTTGTCCCTCGGCACAGGAAAAAAGCATTGCCAGATACATGATTTCAGGCTGTGAGAGGCTGATGCCGTGATGTCTGTCCAGAAAGCCTGCTGCCTCCTTTGCCATGTTCTCATGCTCTGTCATTACGAATCCATTTTTCTGTACCTGCTGCTCTGTTTCGGTGCCCGCATCCCCATCATTTGCATCATCACGCATTCGGTTTGACAAATCTAACTCATCCGGCTTCAGCTCTTTCTCCACATCCACCCTGAAAAGTGCAATGGCTATATACTCTGCCAGCATCTGAAATGTGTAATCCGTAAAGATGATATCAAAGCGTCTCTCCACATGATGTATCATGTCAACTGCCATCGACAGATTTACGCTTCTGAAATTATTGGCTATCACCTCGGCCGCGCGTCTTGAAAGCCTGTGGTCATCGGTCTTGATAACCTGCTTATCACTGATTGGATACCTGCAGAAATGCCTCATGGCTTTTCTGATATCAAGCTCACTGCCTGTCGCATATATTCCGTAACCCGCCGTTCTGTGCACCTTAATGCCAAAGAGCAGAAGCTCTGCGTCAAGCTCATTTATATCATCCATGATGACATTTTTGCTGACGTTTAACTCCTCCGAAAAAAGCGCATACGTGTATGTATCCCAGCCACTTAGCAGAATATACGATATGTAGTTCTGTCTCTTCTTCTGCGATACTGCTGCCGATTTCCGCCCTGCCACATCCAGAATCTTTCCTATCTGCGCATCGCTAAAGCACGGCTTCATGCCTTTGCCCGGCTTTCTGTCGAGCACCATGGAATTTTGCTCACAAAAATCAGCCACCTCCTTCAGATATGTCTTCACACTTCGCTCCGACATACCTGTGGACGCGGCGAGAGCCTTTGATGTGACAAGCTCATTGTTGTGCTCTGCCAGCTTTTCAATTATCAATAATCCCTTTTCTGAAAGCATAAATCAAAGTTCTCCTGATTATACGTAATTTAACAATTCGACCGGTTCATCTATCAGATTTGTTGCACCATGCTCCTTCAAAAACTCTACATCCCTGAAGCCCCATGTGACAGATACGCACTCCAGACCTGAGTTTTTCGCTGTGGCGATATCCACATCGGAGTCCCCCACATAGATTGCTTCATCTGCACTCACCTGAAGCTCTTTAAGTGCCTTCTGCACCATATCAGGTGCCGGCTTTTTGCGTATACCCTCTTCCTCCATCTCGCCGACTGCCGATGTCATATACTCCTTGAAATAAAGCTGATTGAGCTCCTTTACCGCCGGGTCAAGCTTGTTTGAAACAATAGCAAGCTTTATGCCGTTTAATTTAAGCTCCTTTAAAAGCTCCATGATTCCATCATAAGGTGCTGTATTGTCATTGCAATGAGCCTCATAATATTCCTTAAAATCCGAAAATGTCTTTTCAAACTTTGGATTGTCTGCTCCGTCCGGCACTGCGCGCTCCATCAGAAGCTTTACACCGTTTCCCACAAATCTGCGCACCTCATCGAGTGTGCGCTCCGGCATGCCATTTTGTTTCAATGCATAGTTTGTTGCATTTTTTAAATCCTCAAGTGTATAGAGAAGTGTTCCATCAAGGTCGAAAACGACCGCTTTTTTACGGTTCTCCTCCTCACCCTTTGCTATATGTGTCTTTTCAAATTCTGTCTTGCTTATCATATATGCCTCATTCCTATCATCATTTGGCAGAACCATAATATCTCCAGGTCTGCCTGATATATAACTGCTGTCATCCTTATTCTTAAATAGCTTTACCTTGTGCTTTAGCACAAATGCTCTTGAAAAATCCTCCTCAACAGGTATGCACACTCTGGCATGTGCCATTCCATCCACTATAGTCTCCGTATCCTTATTCTTGAACTTCGGGACATAATCTGTCTGTTTCACAGTAAACCGCCAGTCCTTGTATATCCTGAAGCTTTTGTTCAGCCTGTCCAGATTTAAAATCCGTACACTGCCGTCTTCTCCTATTATGACTACCGTATCTTCACTAACCGGTGTGGAGATATCCCCCTTAGCTGTCCGCACTCCCATGCAGCAGCCCACAGGCAGTATATCCTTTGCAATGATACATCCCATCGGTATCGGGCGTTTTTTATAATCCACTTTTTTGAAGCCACTCGTATCAAAATCTTCTCCGTAAATTATCTTTGTATCGTTTAAATAATCAAAAATCCTCTCTTCCAATAATGATTTGATTGCAGAATCCGAAGGACGTTTATGTGTACCATCGCTGCTGTACTGAAATCTTGGTGTCACGTCTTTTTCTTTGCAGTAGACATTATAGCTGTCTATCAGCAGATCCATCGGAATAAATCCACCGGCCTTGTAATAATGCCCTCCGCCTGAGCCTATGTCCCTGCACACTTCCTGCGCCATTTCGCTTGCGCTAACCTCTTTTATGCAGCTTCTAAACGAAAGCTTCACTCCATTCTTAATCACCGAAAATACCATACATATGTCAATAGCATCCACCTCCAGCACAAAATCGCTTATGATGCCGAGTACATTCGGGTCACACGCTCCTGCCTTTACGATTGCCAGACGATATTCCTCTATATAATCGCGCCCCAGCAATGCTGTTGCGGCTATGTCGAGCTCCTCAAGTGACATGTTGGCATTTCGGAATTTGGCCACTATAGTGTTGTCAAAATCCGCCTCATCGCGCAAATCCCTATCAAGCGAATGTGTTATCTCGGTAAATTCTCCGGTGTCGGTGTAAAGTCCATAATACAGTGCTGTTGCCAGGTTTCGATTTATCTCTACTCCCTCCTCACGCAGCATATCCCACACAATTGTCGCACATGAGCCCATATAGCTCATGACACGGTTCATAGCAGGAAGCTCTCCCGATACTCTGTGGTGATCTATGACAGCTACATTTTCTGCCTTGAAAAATGTGACATTCCCACCACCGTACTGACAATCGACAGTCACAAGCAGCTGCGGATTGTCTAAAAAATCCACATGCTCTATCGGTATGCCAAGACTGTCTACCATAAGCGCCAGATTGCTCTTGTGTATGATATTCCTGCCTCCGTATACAAGTCTGGGACTTTTTCCATTCATCCTCAGGTATTCATAGACTCCAAAGCCGCTTGCCAGTGCATCTGCGTCCGGATTATCATGACATTGCACAATTATGTTATCAAATTGTAATAAATCACTTAGCTTCATTATTAGCTCCCTGAATAGTTATATTAATTCATTTTCTCATATGTGTATTTATGGCTGCTTCAAATCATCACATTATTTCAGGTACGGAAACAGCAGCGAGCTTCTGTCCTTCTCGTCAAACATCGAATTGTACTGCAGGATATTGTATGCCTTTATCCATTTTGCCTCGTCTCCTGTTGCCTCATCCACATGCATAAAACACTCATTCTTTTTTGAATAATAGCCCCTTGAATTTATGGCCGGAATCTTCTCCATCAGCTCTGCGAGGAACCGGTTGTATGCCGGCAGATCTATGTTGGCTCTCTCAAGTGTCAGTGTGGACAGGTAGTTGAGGCTCGTCACATCAACTGTCTGTGCATCCGTCTCGTAATTGGTCCATATGAAAAACGGCACCTTGTACAGATTCTCAAGCTCCTGCTCCGTAAGTCCGGAATTGCCCTTGCCATTTAAAAGCTTGATAAAATCATTGCATAATCCCGGCTGGTGGTCTCCAAAAAACACAATCTCTACCGGATCATCCACACCCTTAAAGTATGTGATGAGATTTTCTAGTGCCTTGTCACTTTCATTCAAAAGTGACAGATACTGGTTCGCATCGGTGTATGACGCTCCAACCTTGTAAACCTCCTGGTTGAAGTTGTCATATCTCTCACCGTAGCCACCATGGTTTTGCATCGTGACACCCATGATGTAAAGCTTCTCGTCATCACTCTTTTTCTCGTAGCGGTCAATAATCTTATCATAGAGCTCCTGGTCAGTGATATATTCCCTGAGTATCTTTGTCTGGTCAAAATCATCTATAAAGTAAGTCTCATCATATCCCAGATGCGGATAAATCTTGTTCCTGCTCCAGCCTGTCGCATAGTACGGATGCATCGCAACCGTCGTATAGCCGATATTCTTAAGGTTTGAGACTATGGAGGTCGGGTCATCATTTATATACTGCTGATAAACCACCGAGCCGTCCGGCAGAAACGCCATCGAGTTTCCTGTCTCAAATTCCCACTCAGAGTTTGGCGTCTTCGCACCGTACACGGACGAAAGAGCATAGCCTTTAAGCGTATTTTCACTCAGAGAATCCATAAACGGCGTGACCTGCGTGTTGGTCTCAAAATCTCCCACCACCGACAAATCCGCATACGACTCATTCATGATAACAATGATTGTCGGATTTTTCGCATCAGACTGCGAATATGAGCTGTCCGTTTCCTTGAAATTGTCCGCTATCTTGTCAACTGCTGCCTTGCTGTAGCCATCAGGTGCCTTCACAAAGCTATCCCTTATGCCGAGCACAAAGTTCAGCAGATAGCCGTTTCTGTACGTGCCCTTTTTCTCCCAGGTCTCGGTGTTCAGTGACATGGAATTCATGATGACATACAGCACGCATATTATTGTGAGAAGAATCGAAATAATTCTCATATGGATAGCAGACTCAAACTGCACTTCTATGCGCCTTACCAGCATGATATACAAAACAGCCGCCAGAATCACATACAAAAATTTGTAGTCTATGACGAATTTGTATTTTGTCACGACGGAAAGTCCTGTTCCCGCTGACTTCAAATCCGCATACGTAAACTCATTACCACGGAATTCATAGACAAAGTAATCTATAAATCCAAACGCGAGTATGGCAATTGATGCTATGGTACATGTCAGCCTCGTGTTGTTTGTGATAAAAAGTATCACCAGATATATGGCGAGCGCCAGAACCACATTCACCACGCATACCATATCGGTGGTTTTCACAAAGTCCTCATCCGTCAGCAGCACATACTGCACCGAAAAAACAGATAGTATCGCTCCGATGACAAGCAGTATCGCAGCCCAAAGCCACGACAACTTCACCGGAAGCTCAAGCTTCACATTTACAAGTCCAAAATATACTGCCGCAAACAAAAGAATCACCCACCAGCTTGCCGATGTAAAGTAACCTACCAGCGCGGCCGCTGCTGCTGCAATTCCAAAGTGTATGTTGTTTTGTTTTGTTATCTCAAATTTGATGCTCATTTCTGCCTCTTCATATTGCCTCTTAATATTGCTTCTTAATGTTGCTTCTTAATGCTTCCTCTTAATATTGCCTCTTAATGCTTTCTCTTAGTGCTGCCTCTTAATGTTGCGATTTGATTTTAAATTATATTTCCTAATTAGCAAAGAAGTCCTCAATTTGACTGTATATAATGTGCATCAGATTTGTTCTTGCCTCAACGCTTGCCCACGCAATATGCGGTGTGATAATCAGCTTGTTTGAATCCTTTATCGCACGGAGCGGATTGTCCTCACTCATAGGCTCCTGCGCCAACACATCAAGACCTGCCGCCGCCAGCTCTCCATCCATAAGCGCCTGTGCCAGATCCGCTTCATTCACTATAGGACCTCTGCCAAGATTTAAAAATATCGCAGATTTTTTCATCTTTTCAAACGCAGTCTTGTCCATCAGACCAAGTGTATCATCTGTGAGCGGTGCATGCACCGACACGATATCAGACGTGGCAAGCAGAGTATCAAAATCCACCCTCTCATAGCCCGGCTGCGAATTTCTTCCTGATGTAGAATAATAAACCACATGGCAGCCAAAAGCCTTTGCAATATCAGCCACGCGTCTTCCGATATTTCCAAGCCCCACGATGCCCCAGGTCATACCGCTAATCTGGTGAAACACATTAGAAAAATGCGTAAACGACGTATCACCCACATATTTCTCGCTCTTCACATAATCATCATAATATCTCAGTTTCTCAAGCAGGTAAAATAGCAGTGCAAACGTATGCTGCGCCACGGTCTCTGTAGAATACCCTGCGACATTTCTCCATTCAATGCCTCTTTTTGCCAGATATTCTTTATCCAGATTGTTTGTGCCTGTTGCAGTCACACATACAAGCTTTAAATTTTTTGCCTGTCCTATAGATTTCTCATTTACCTCAACCTTATTTAAAACAATCACATCAGCATCCCTTGTGCGCTCCGCTGCTTCCTCTGTTGTCGAAAAATCATATTTGACAACCTCTCCGAGCTTGTCATATTCGGAAAGGTCGATGTCGTCACCAATTGTTTTGGAATCTAAAAATACTATTTTCATGGTTTGTTTCCTCTGTGCTATATATTTATTTGTTTTAATTTCTATTTTTAGGGGACTTCGCACTTGCAGGCTGTGATGGTGCGCCGGCATATGGTATATTCCTCAGAAATATATGAAGTCAGCCACAAAAAATGCATCCGGATAGTCTGTTTTATCAGTCTGCTTTTTATCGTCACCGAAGGTTAATGGAACTTTGTGGCAGTTCATATATTTCTTCGGAACACACCATATGCCAGCGGTAATGCAGGTTTGCGTGTGCGAAGTCATCTCAATAATTATCTATATTTATCAATGTTTACCACTATTTATTGTTATTTGACAATTTTAATCTTTATTTGCCAATGTTTATGATTACTAAAAATACAGCTTGCTTTAAATACTAACAAATTACCTAGCATAATAGCATTAACATAATAGTATTAGCGCAATTTATAAATGTAATCATATGTTCATTTCATACATATAAATATATTTATACCACATTTCCGGAAATAAAACCACTGTATCAGTATTTGATTAAACAAAGCTTAAGAAAGCCCACCATATTAATGATAAATTTCATCAATATGGTGGGCTTTAACTATTCTGTATCTCTCTTATGTTGGCATTTTATCTCACAGAGAATTTGTAATCTGTCTCTGTGTGGTATGTATCGCCAGCCTTTGTAACAGGTGTACTGAAGTTGGTCTCATTTATTGAGTTTGGATAGAACTGTGTCTCGAGGCAGAATGCATCGCGGTTATTGTATTTGACTCCGCCCTTGCCTTCCTGTCCCACGATAAAGTTGGCAGTATAAAGCTGGATTCCGACACAGTCTGTGTATACCTCCATCTGTATACCACTCTCAGGTGAGTATGCTGTTGCGACCTTTTCTACTCCCGGAGCGGTCTTGTCTATTGCAAAATTGTGGTCATATCCGCTTCCATAATGAAGCTGTGTATCATTTGCCTCGATATCTCTTCCGATTGGTTTAGCCTCTGTAAAATCAAATGGTGTACCCTCAACCGGTGCAATCTCACCTGTAGGAATAGCCTTGGAATCCTTTACAGGTGTATAATGCTCAGCATTTATCTGCAATGTGTGAGTGTATACGCTTCCTGATGCATGACCGTTCAGATTGAAATAGCTGTGGTTTGTCATATTGAAGGTAGTTGTCTTATCTGCCTTTGCATTATATATAATAGCAAGTGCATTTTCTTCTGTTACCTTAAATGTCACATCAACGACTGCATTTCCAGGGAAGCCCTGCTCCAAATCTGCATCCTCTATCTCAAAGGTAATCTCATCTGCCTTCTGCTCCTTAACAGTCCAGAAGCGCTTAGAAAAACCATTTGAGCCACTGTGAAGACTGTTCTCATTGTCATTAGCCTCAAGCTTATATTCCACTCCATCAATATTAACCTTTGCATCAGAAATCCTGTTTGCATATCTACCGACAGTAGCACCAAAATAGCAGTACTCCTTCTCATATGACTTTACATTGTCATATCCTAAAATGACATCTCTCTCATTGCCATCCTTGTCCTTTACAAAAATAGATACAACTGAAGCGCCATAGTCTGTCAAAAGTACTCTCAATCCACCGCCATTGCTGATTTCGTAAAGCGATGCCTCCACTCCTTTTGATGTTGTACCGAAAGTTTTTTTACTCATGCCCCATATCCTCCTTTGGTTACATTATGTCTGTTGCATTTTTTGTAACTTTATGTTTGTTACATTTTGTTTTAGTACATTATGTTTTTTACATTATGTTCTGTTACTCTTTGCTTGATAGCATTTCGATTGCATAATCGCGTTTTTCTTATTCTACGCATTCCTTTGTATTTTACTTCTTTTGATCGCATAAGTAAACTTTTTCGTGCAAATATCCGATAAAATATTTATAACAAATATTTAAGTGCAATTATACGTTCAAAATAAAACCTAAAATAATAGTAACTGCATAGTTATAATTAAAAATAATAAGAGGATTAACATGAGTACACGAGTAAGTTCAGCAACAAATCTTTCAGCAACATATTTTATGAGAAATTTTTATTCAAACAACCGCGATGCCATGAAATCATCCAAACGCAAAGAATATAGTATTACAGAGCTCGCTTACGATGATTCAACCGCCCTGCACCGCGCAGCTAAAAAATTAAAGAACTACAAGTATTCGGACGACGAAAATACCGATAACATCCGCGGAACAGTCATGGCTCTTGTTGACACATACAACAATTCTATTGATTCCGCCTCAAACAGCAGTTCAACCTCCATGAAGCGTTATGCCAAGCAGCTCAAAAAGCTGGCAAGTAAATACAGCGACGAGCTTGAGGACATTGGCATCACAATAAACAACGATGGGACCCTGAAAGCTAATGAGGAGCTCGTCAAAAAAGCCGACGCAGACACTCTTAATTCTCTGTTCGGAAATGACAATGACTTCACAAGCAGTCTGTATCGTGTCTCACGCCAGATGAGCAGCTCGTCATATGATGATTACTACACATCACTGCGGACAGGAAGCAATATAAATCTGACGGTGTAAATCTAATGATGTTTTTTTATAATGTAATTTTGGCATTTCAACTGTAGAATTTCGACTTTGCAAAAGAATAATAGATAATAAATATTTGGCTGTCTTTTTCTTAAAATATAATAAAAAAAAGACAGCCATCGTTCTGCTGTCCTTTAGGAGAAGGTATTTTACTATGGGGATAGTAAAAAATATATAATGTATTGGGGGGTTTTTACGGTTATTATAGTATCACCTTGGCCTCTGAAAGTGTTAACAAACATGCACAAATTTTTAATTATTTTTTGTGCAGTTTTACTAATTAAAATACGTTGTCCGGAGTTCAATTCACCATATATCAATTGAAAAAGAAAACCACCACTCTTACGAGTGATGGTTTTCTTTTTCTAATGAGACATCGGGGATTCGGTCTACGCTCCGCTTCGGTCCGCGCTGAACAGACGTCCCCCGGACGTCTAGCGCCCCGACCAACTACGTTGTCCGGAGTTCGAACCCTCCGATGTCTTGCATTAAAAAACGCCTCTCTAAGAGAGACGTTTTTCAATGAGACATCGGGGATTCGAACCCCGGACAACTTGATTAAAAGTCAAGTGCTCTACCACCTGAGCTAATATCCCATAATAAATTAAAATGCCCAGTTCCGGAATCGAACCAGAGACACACGGATTTTCAGTCCGTTGCTCTACCAACTGAGCTAACTGGGCACAATGCTTACGCATCGAGTTGCGGGAATAGGATTTGAACCTATGACCTCCGGGTTATGAGCCCGGCGAGCTTCCAGACTGCTCCATCCCGCGATAGTATTTAGTTACTCTATAAAGAGTAATGGGCAGAGATGGATTCGAACCATCGAAGCAAGTTGCAGCAGATTTACAGTCTGTCCCCTTTGGCCACTCGGGAATCTGCCCATAATACAATTCAATATTAAATTGTATAAAGCCGATGATCGGACTCGAACCGATAACCTGCTGATTACAAATCAGCTGCTCTGCCAATTGAGCCACATCGGCATAACTAATAAAAGAATTAGTTAAATGGGACCTACAGGGCTCGAACCTGTGACCCTCTGCTTGTAAGGCAGATGCTCTCCCAGCTGAGCTAAGATCCCACGCGTTACTCGTAGTGAGTATTAAATGAAATTCATCTGATTTAATCGTCATATAATCATGAATAAAAACTCACTATAAACGACCCAGACGGGACTCGAACCCGTGACCTCCGCCGTGACAGGGCGGCGCTCTAACCAACTGAGCCACTAGGCCATATAAAGGTTTGTACCTTCAAAACTTCATACAAATCCGATTTATTTTCTCCGTTATTAACCAGATTAAGCCCTCGACCTATTAGTAACAGTCAGCTCC
>ERZ1023619.333-NODE-333-length-10083-cov-10.248305_pt1 | contig 10083 bp, 8 predicted proteins | sample MGYA00380329_ERZ1023619 | MGnify/ENA primary metagenome ERZ1023619 (study PRJEB33179, sample SAMN07448976) | human gut metagenome | biome: Human-gut; feature: Human associated habitat; material: Faeces | host: Homo sapiens | place: India: Bhopal | collected...
AGAATGACAGAAGAAAAAGATCAAACCGTACCGATTTTGATCTCCAAAGAAGGCCTTACTATGATTGAAGGTTTTCTAGGAAGGAAAAAAGGCTGTTTTATCCTGGATACAGGTACATCCAATAGCATACTTTTCATGCACCCAATCAGTAATAAAAGCAGCCAATGTGAGATAAGAAGTTATGGCAAGAGTAAGTTCGGAAGAAAAGAAGAAAGCTCGATTACCATTTTTGGGAAAAAAATAACCAAAAGCTTTATTGTTTTACCCATAAAGGATATTCCTTATACTTTTCATCGTGAAATACTGGGAATCATAGGAGTAGATGTCATGAGGGAAAATCAGCTAGTAATTGACTACATGCACAAAGAAGTACATCTCAATACGACAAACACATACGCTCCCCCAGATGAATATCATGCAAAATATAGTATGTCAATAGGACTTCAAGTATATGGTGTCCCAATTGTAACCATCGCAAAAGAGAACGATGTGGTCTGCTTGATAGTAGACACTGGATCCATCTCCAACATCATTTCATCTGAAGCCGTTATTCATGGGAACTTCAACTATAGCCTTTTAGAAAAGCAAGAGCTTCACAATTTTCTAGGGAAAGATGAAATTGTAGAAAAAATCATCATGGACTACAACATTGTCAGTCTAACCGATGACTATATCTGCAAGCTCCCTTACAAAGAAGAATTTTCTATGAAAATATCAAATGGGTGTCTCTTCCAAAAGGAAAACAACTTTCCCCTAGAAGGCATCTTGGGAAATCTTTTTATGATAAAAGGAAAATGGATTTTAGATTTCTCTCTAGAGAATATTTACATACAATAATACAAAGTCACGACGATGGAAACAATCAAAAAATCAAGCGTTCACTTGTACTCGCATCAAACAAGATTAAGCGTTTTCTTGAATTTCTTCTTAGTGAATGAACTAACTCAGACATGACAACCATAGAAGATACCAAAGAGTCATTGAAAAAAGGTTCAATAACCGCAGTCATTCTTGATGCCATAGCAGGAAACAAGTGAATACCAAGGATGGTACTTTGCCTTCTCTTATGCCTGATTAAGAGGGGACTTTCTATAGCACATAAAGAATTTGAGCCACGGAAATATCATTTCTGGCAAATGCATTACCTCTGCAACCAGATAATTACCAAAGCCTCCCTGGCATAAGTTGGGGGCATAACTTTTAAATAATAGCATTATGAATATAGAGATTAAGAACATCTTAGCAAGCTGGGAATCATTCTTAACCCGCTACGGTAAAATTGACAACTGGAACTTCTCTGAGAACTTGTCTCTCCTTGGTAGATACCTGAGAGCAAATAAGGATGAGAACAAAAATATCCATTATCTCATCAAGTACATCAGGGATACTGTCATCACTAAAGACTTCAACACCGAAAACGTATTGAATGCCATACATAAAGTGATGAAGCTGGAGGAAGAAAACACAAAATCCTCATCCATATGCTTCCTCGTCAAGAGAAATAAAGGCAGAGTTGTCCTCAATGGTAAAGAGGTGCGCTTCAAGTCAGAAACCCAAAAGCTGTTCACCGAAAAGTTGAAGTTCAAAAATGGAGAATTGCTCCGCAATTTCGACATTGAAACAGAAAGCTGTTCTGATTCAAGAAAAGTACGCCGAATCGTAGAAAAGCGAATGAGTCAAGCTTACCACAAGATGAACAGACACGAGGAAGGATATAAAACAACCAATAACGAAAGATATTGGATGAAAAGAACTACAGCTTTCCAACTTCACAACATTGGTCAAAAAGAAAAGGTAAGAAATGTAACCAGAGGACTGTCAACCCACTGGAAAAAGCAATACGACCCACTTACCCATGAAATCGTGTTCAAAAAGAAAATGGCGTATCGGAATGAGGCTGCTGCCTTAAAAGCCATCGAAGAATGGAAAAGAAAATATCCCAAGCAAAGAAGAGAAATGGCAGCATACCAATGTTCCGATTGCGGCAAATGGCACATCGGGCACAAAGCAAACCTGCTCGCTCATCCAATGCTTAATGCAATGATTCCCCATCTTCAAGAATGCTGTTAAACCATCAAAATAGAACCACGGGAAGAATCTTGTAGAAGAGAAAAACATCAATAGTAGTTCTCTGTCTGACATGACTATCCCTGATAGTATGACTAACATTGGTGATAGGCCATTTGCTAATTGTGGTAATTTGCCATATGATCTTGAACAAGAAAATTTCTCGTTTTGGTACTAAGATGTTTCAGACACCATTCCAATTACCTTTGTAAAGGGGCGATTCTACTAATAAGAGAAAAAGTAGAAGGATTACCGATGAAGAAGGGGGAACAACTCATGTCTATAGCGAGGTTGAGCAGTTATGATTTACAGAAGGTAATTGAAACCATTACAATAACTGCGATAGCTGCAAATACGAACTTTTTCATCATCTTATCGTTTTTAATTGTGAATATTTATTTTTATTACTTTCTATCTTTGTGGATTCATTGGCGAACCCACTAATGATATTCACAATCAGCATGCCAAAAGAAGAAAATACAATATCTACTGATTATCAGACAGATAGGCGATATATGCCAAAAAATAGGTATTGTGGAAACTTGGGAAATCGTGTGGAAATATTCCACAAAAAACTGGAGAATTGCTTAAAAAGGTGATGCATCCATGAATGCTATCTATAGCTATAATGCCTCCATTTCTTCAGATATTCCATATCATCCTGATGAGCGTAGGCCTCTTTCTCAAATCTGATATTAAAATATGCCTCTAATCCGTTTTTATATTTGATCGTTAATATGGCCCATTCAAAAAAATACAAAATATAAAACGGAATATATAAAAGTTCCTTTTGCTGTGCGGAATGAATCCGTTCATGATTAAGTTCTTCTTTGGAAAGTTTCTCGTAGGTGATAATCATGCCCAAAAGATTAATGGCATAAAAATCCCCCATAAAGGCTCGCTTTCTGATTTTGATAACTCTACTCATGCCTTGATAAATTACATAGTTCATCCAGGAAATTAATCATCATGGATCCGTTTCCTCTCGATATTGCTGCTGCCTTTTCTCCGGCTATCCCCATCACTTTCATAGCATGCAAGGAGGCACAGAATGCATCCGATGAAACTGCCAGAAACACTCCGATAATACCTGTGGCAGTACATCCCATTGCAGTAACCTTAGACATGAGCTGATGACCTTCCTTTATATGAGCCACCCGGTGGCCATCTGTAACTAAGTCTGTAGGCATGATTCTCCGCAACACCGATGCCCTGTGCATAGCACATAACCATGTTGTTCATTGCCATCAGATCTCCTTCCAGTGCCTGCTGGCGATATTTACTTGCTGTTTCACGATCTTTTTTTCATACAGGAGCCTTAATTATGAGCAAAGTTTTAGCAGTCCATTGCTTCTGCATCATCTTACTGATAAAGGAATGGACAAAAAATCTTCCGGTATCTCTATATCTTCAGGCTGAAGATAAGTGGTGTAGTAAGAATCTTGATGTTCATCCTCCATTTTGTCTATGATTGGCATTTCTGATACATCCAACTCAAACGCATTAAGTCTATCCTTGATATAGGCATTAATCTGCGATTTTCCCTGGTTGATGCTGCGTCCCCTGTTTTCAGTGTCATCCACTCTTTCCATCCATTCACTAAAATCCCTTGCTGAATGATTGAAAAGCAGATTGTAAACATCCCTTAGCCATTCTTTGGAACCTTGCTTGGTAAATTTACAATATCTACCTCTACCGTTTCTGAAGAATTCATGAAGGTACATATGTTCACCAAGTTTCTGTCTGATGAGTGTACATACATACACCATTCTTTGGTCTTTTGAACCAACCTTGATGTTGAAAGACTCCCCGTTTACATTAATCTTGATAGCCCAAAGTTCCTTGGTTCTGCTTTCTTCAGGAAGTTTCCATTGTTCCGGCATTTTAACGATTGATACCTTGATTTTAGGTGCCTCTAAAAGCCCAGTAGAAACTGCAATATTCAAATGAGCTTTTGTTTCCTCATAGGACATGTCTTCACTAACAACATCCATCGCTTTTTTCATGAACGAAATCAGATTGATTCCTTGATTCATGATGTCATCCAAACAATACCACAGCATGTGTTTGAAATCATACTCTTCCTTATCAGTAGCAGAATCTTCTTGGCGTGTATATGGAAGCAGAATCATATCTATGCCTTCATTGTATTTGTAAGCTGGATTATTATTTTCTAACCAGTCCACAGTCTCTATAAATCCCTCTACATAAAATCTTTCAGAGAAGGCAAGAGGCTTTGTAGTAACTCTATTTTACAAAGGATATATACCTTTTTCTTCATTCAAAAGACCTGGAATGAAATAACGGATATTCTTAGTCCTATAATGCAGATATTCATAGTTATTAAAAACCAATCGCATTGCCGAAGTTTGATAGTTTAAATTGCTCAAAAGAATAATATACCAGTTATGTTTACCATGATTTCTATTGGGCCACAATGATTCCCAATAGTGCAAATCTTTGTATGATCTAATTCCAAGCATATTTACAATAGCATTAAGATAAAACAATACTTACTTTTTCCTATTGCAAAGTCTCTAATCTTCTTTTACAATATGATATAATTCAATAAACTCGCCATTATGAGACTTACCATCATTGATGAGTTTGGCAAATTTCTCGCCCACCTTGTCAGTCGTATGAAACCCCGGCAAGTCCATATTGCCATTCAAATCTGTAGTGGTAGGACCAGGATGTACGCTGAAAATCTCCACAGGTATGTTATTCTGCTTAAACTCCATTGCCATCACACCCATCATAGCATTCTGGGCAGCTTTGCTTGCTACGTAAGCCAGTGGATGCCAATAAGGACTGATTTCGCTTGGTACTGTCACATTCACAATTCTACCTTCGTTTTGCTTGATGAGTGGAAGGAGTGCCTGGGTGATGGCTAATGTCCCAAAGTAATTTACATCAGTAGTTTCCTTGATATCCTTCATATCAATATCCCAACTTGTCTTTGACATATCTCCCGGAATACCTGCATTATTTACCAGGAGATTGAGCGAAGGATATTTCTCCTTGATTTCCTTTGCTGCCTTGCTGATACTAGTCTGGTTACTCAGTTATATTTCCACCCATCCCAGAACAGTACATCCTGCGTCCTGTAACTTGCTCATTGCATCGCGAGCTCCGATAATAATGTCCCAGCCTGACTGGCCAAGATATTTACTGATTCCAAAGCCAATACCTTTGTTGTCACCAGTAATAAAAGCAGTTTTATTCATTCCTTATAGTTATTTAAAAGTTCAGTAAAATGAATTCTAAATAGAAACCATTTATTGTAAATGCAAAAATACGATTTTGTCATTTAAAAGACGAATGATTTTCCAAATTTTTTTAATACTAATTGTGTCATAAATATAGTTAGCATAAAATGACTATACTTATATTCTTACAATAAGAACGCACTTACAAAACATCAGTTATATTATAACAGGTGTAGAAAAGCTGGAGTTAGAAAGCAGGACTAAGGAGTCGTAAATCTTCCTTAGTCCTGCTTTTAAACTTAATGAGAGTAATGATTTCCATATTACGCCTACTATAGATCTGACTGGCTACGAAAGAATAAAAAGTAAATCTTCAATGAATAAACTGTGAGATTGGTTGTTTGGTTAAAGTAAGAAAACACTTCCTACAATACAAAAACTTTTAGTAACTTTGCACTTGCTTATTAAAATGAGTAAATAAAAAAACGAAGTAATTATGACAGATAATAGACAAAGAAATAATGGAAAAAGGGAAGAAGAAAAATGATTTTTTCGCTCATTTTTAATACATATCAGTTTTTTTAGTAATTTAGCGAAATAATTGAATACGAATTAAAATTATTATATAAAATGGATAATTATAAATACATCAAAGCAAAAGTCTTGCGCTCTGATGAAGAGGAGCACAAGTTTATCATCGAATGGGAAGGTAAAATTTATAAGATAGCCCAACTTGCATTTCAAAGGAGGCTACCCCTACCCGATTTTCTTGACTGCAAGCTGCTGACAACGTCAAATGGAAAAATCTTTATCTCGCAAAATATCGACCTCCTCATGAGAAGCTATTACCATGAAAATGAGGAAGTGGATTTTAAAATCAAACTTACTCTTACCGACAAATACCAGTTGGAAGATCAATACGGTTTAACGGCAATGATGGACCGTGAAACTAATATCAATGCTGCTCTTACACCAAGAGTAAGATGCAGGATCGTGAAGTTCAGACAAAACTATATGGAGGTAAAACTCGTTGAAGTGCTGGGAGCAGAGAAATCAGAATTCTCGCTCTCTGAAAAGGATCTGCAGGAAATATTTGAAGTCATCCACCAGAAAATTCTGCAAGAAGATACGCAGAAAAAGGAACAAACTGATGAATCAGACACAAATTCGGAAAACGATAAAAAACAAGAAGGAACAGATATTGCCAGCTGGAATACAGAGAATTTCAGAAAACTGATGTTGGGTGATACTCCATCTGATATGTTCGATGTGGAATGTCATCGCTGGATTTCAAATATCTCCCAAAATATTTCCCAGAACCAACTTCAAGCTTTACTCCAAAACATACGCTATCATTGTCTCTGTACCCTGCAGAGTAACTTACTACTGCCCCGGTGCAAAGAAGCAGAACGCATATTATTAGAGCAAAGATTTACAGATGTTATCGAGTTGCTGTCTTATTATATCCAGGCCATCCAAATTCTTAAGGAAGGAAAAGCAGAAGATACCATCGAGCATATCCTCTCTACACTCGCTGACTGTGCCTACATCTACCAACCAAGAAAGCAATTCTGCATCATGCAGTGTATTTTCATGCTTGATGTCTCTATCATGGAAAAACAGATAGGCAAAATCCTTTCCACACTCCGTAAGCAGGAAGTATTTCTCTGGACACGTACACCATTCCAAATGCAATGGCTCAAACTGCTACAAAGTTACGTGGATTTTACTTATGCGCAGACCGACAAACTTACCAGCGATCCTGCCACAAAGGAGACTATGATTCAGGTATTGGTGACAGAACTGATGCTCAGTAACCATTCTACTCATAAGATATATGATTCTCAACTCATCCAGGCACTACTCTACCGACTGGTATCTCTGATGAACGTGAGCGATCCTAACAAAACACTGCAAAAAGCATTCCGATCACTTTTCACGGCAACAGAATTTGATGCTACCCTACCCTTCAATTGTGATGATGCATTCATCATCGCCAATATGCTCTGCTCGCAAGAAAACAATGAACCGGTAGAAAATTTCGAATCCGCTAAGTTCGAAGGGGAACAGACCATTCTCACTGTCAATGAACAAACCATTGCCATACAACCGAAGAATCTCAACAAAGAGAATCTCTATCTGCCCTTCCCTTCAAGAATGGGATTGTGGCACGGACTCAGCATTCATCTGGACGAGAAACCGCCAGTAAGCCTGAGAGGAAAAGTGGGTACTACCATCGAGCACTACAAGCAACTATGGATGTATATCAACCATTCACTCTTTTCCAATAAGCGAAAATCCGGCAGTAATAAGAGAAGAAAACTCGATATAGACGACGAAACAAGCATCATTATAACTATGCAATTAGCCGGACAGCTCATGTTCGAATGCCAAGTTATTGAGGAGGGATATGAATGCACAGGTACCCTGAATGTACTGGAAGATGTGGTACCATACTATCCCGGCGAAGTAAGCATTAAATCCTTCCAATATCTCGACAAGCCACTCGTGCTCAGAGCCTATGTAAAAGACATAAATCCAGATGGAACATACGTGTTTGCCTTGAGCGAAATGATTGAAGATTATGAAGAAGAGGTGCGCGTGAATGATATTTTCTATAACTCCAGACTCACCTGCCTGCTCAATAATCGTGGAGCCGATATCGGGCGAGTACCAGCCATCAGCAGTGAAGGTCTGTCCGTTTCTGTCGCTCCTGCGCAGGACATGACTGTAGAGGAATTGAGAAAGGGAATGATTGTAGAAGTGGAAAATATCTCGAAAGGTACAAATGGCTATTTGAACGCCACCTATGTGCGTGAGGCTCGTGAAAGCCGATTTAATGCAGCAGAAGCCTTTCACCAGCTGATGCTGGGGTATAGCAAGAAAGAAGTATACAACCCGCTGGCAGAAAAAGATGAATGGGCAGCATCCCACCCGCTTGAGCCTGTCTATGTGAGTGAATTAATGTGCATCATTGAAGCCAAAGCTACCCTGGAAGAAGACAATCTCAAGGCATACAATTATCTGAATTTCTGCCGGCTGATGGCCATTATCCTGGAAAACAAAGAGCGGACCAGCTACTATGACAGCCGATTGGCCCTCTTGGAGATTCTCAACGATTTTGCCGTATTAGACAAAGTGGATAAAAGCAAAATACAGCATATCGCTGATACAGACCCAGAACTCTTCGATAGAAATGCCATCCTGCGACACGATTTCATGCAACTGCGCATCATCGGCTGTCTCGACTGTGAAGACCATTATGAAGAACTTTACCGGTGGAGCTGTTGCAATGAAGATCCGCAACTGCAGCAACTCGCCTCGCTCGTTCTCTCTCATAATTTCGTCAAAAAATCGGGACTTTTGTCACAAGCTGTTGATATCTTGGATAAGATCAGAGCACTTCTCAAACTCCAGAAATCGTCCTCCAACAAGAAAAACTATGGAAAGGAAGATTTCCATACCGAGTTTAAAACCTCTATCATCTATCCGGAGAATTCCATGCGGGTAGATGTTCAGGCTCAGACTAAAAAGATTATGCAGGAATTGTGTGCTTTCCTCAATGCCGATGGTGGACACCTGTATTTGGGAGTATCAGACATTGGGTATGAGATGGGACTAGAGGAGGATCTGAAGAATCAACTCTTTAAAGGATCTCGTGATAAGTATGAAGTATATGTAAATAATCAGATTGTCTATTATCTGGGGCAAACGGGTGCCCACTACATCCATACTCATTTCGATGAAGACGTGAAGAATGCAGTGCTCATCATCGATGTCGCCCCATGCCCTACCCCAATAGCAGTAGGCAACGAGTATTTTGAGCGCATGGGAACATCGGCTCGAAAGGTAAACGACAACTATCGTGACAAGTTCCTTGCTATCCGTCAGCAAAGAGCCCAAGAGCTTGCGCCTCATATAGAGGATACGAAAACCGATTCCGTCATGCCAGAAACTGTATCGGAAAAAGAAATCGTAAAACCTGTGGAATCTGCACCTGTAACTGATTTCATCCAGACTTCACGCATACGCAACAATGCCCTCCACGAATACGAGGAAGGTTGGAGACCATCAACGGCCGTAATCTGTCTAATGGGAACCGACGAATACAAGGTACTCGATGAAGATGACTGGCAAGATTACCGCCTGAAATTAGCTGTACATGAAGATGAAGAAGAAGGATGGCTGATTCTTGTTTACGAAAGCGGAAAGGTGTGCAAGGTATCGGTAGAAGAACTCTTGCAGCGAGAAAGAGGCAGAGTGTTTAAGCGCAATGCCGACGAAAAACTGATCTTCGCATCCATCGCCTCAAATGCCGACTCTGTCTGTGTAGGTTTCATAGATGGCAAGAACAATCGTTATGTACGTTTCGATGACGTAGAAAGATTCAGTCAATCCGGAATGCAGGGCGATGGCACCTTGCCAATGGACGTACCTAATTCGGGAGTACACTATGTGGAAGTGATAGCAATCAATAAAGTTCCTATATTACGCAACATAGGAAGAAAAACAATAGGATGCATCCTCAAAACAGTAGAAGGAAAACGCTGCTTAGCAGTTTTACCGGACTGCAAAACAAAATGATATACCATCATCCTGCTACTCAGGTCATCTTTTAAAAGAATAATCAAAAACTGAGCCCACTTTAAAAAGTCATTTTTGATAATTTCTTCAAATGTAACCATCTGATAATCAAATGGCATTTTGTAGGGGAAAGAACCAAAAACTACTTTTTAAAGTGGACTCAGATATTGAAGTTTCGCAAGTTTTGCCCCACACGCCCTGAAGGGGCAGAAGCTCTTAGCCC
>ERZ1023619.334-NODE-334-length-10082-cov-13.976563_pt1 | contig 10082 bp, 9 predicted proteins | sample MGYA00380329_ERZ1023619 | MGnify/ENA primary metagenome ERZ1023619 (study PRJEB33179, sample SAMN07448976) | human gut metagenome | biome: Human-gut; feature: Human associated habitat; material: Faeces | host: Homo sapiens | place: India: Bhopal | collected...
TTGTTGCACAGGCACTTATAAATAATGTTAAATATAGTGTTGCGGAATTAAGGTACTCTTTTTTTGACTCAGGTCAAGTTTTTACCCTTGTACACCACACGCCACCTCTATTCAAAAAGAACTCAAGTGGTTGAAGTACGGGCTAAGAGCTTCTGCCCCTGAAGGGGCGTGTGGGGAAAAACTTGCGAAACTTGAATTACAAAGAAACCCTCAATCGTTTATTTATGCTAAAAAAATCCGAGATAATACACTTTTGACGATAAAATGATTACCTTTGCATGAGTTATGGACATAAAAAAGATAGTAAACAATACATGCAAGGTGGCTTTCTCGCTCATTTTGGGCGGTGCCATTCTTTACTGGATGTATCGTGGGTTCGATTTCAAACAGGTGGAGCACGTGCTGTTTCACAAGATGAACTGGACCTGGATGCTACTGTCGTTCCCCTTCGGCATCCTGGCCCAGCTCTTTCGTGGCTGGCGATGGAAGCAGACTCTCGAACCCGTTGACGAGCATCCTCGTACCAACGTATGCGTCAACTCCATCTATCTTTCCTATGCGCTGAGCCTTGTCATTCCCCGCATAGGTGAGTTCGCACGGTGTGGAGTACTGAAGCGATGGGATAATGTGTCATTCCCCAAGTCGTTGGGCACCGTAGTCACCGAACGTGCCATCGACTCGCTCTTGGTAATGATCATTGCCATACTGGTGTTTCTGATGCAGATTCCGGTATTTCTCAATTTCTTCAATACTACAGGAACGAGTCTCGACGGCATTCTGTCTAAGTTCAGCGCTACAGGCTATCTGGTTTGCGGGATTTGTGGCATTGCCGTACTCATCCTGTTGCATGTGCTGCTCAAGAAGCTATCTATATATAATAAGGTGAAAGCCACTCTTGGCGGACTGTGGCAAGGTGTCATCTCGCTGAAAGGTGTCAGCAACGTACCGCTGTTTGTCGCCTTCACCCTGGGCATCTGGGTTTGCTATTTCCTGCACTATTTCCTCACGTTCCAGTGCTTCGAGGCAACCTCGCACTTAGGGCTGACGTGCGGCCTCGTCACCTTTATCGTGGGAAGCATAGCCGTGATAGTGCCCACACCGAATGGTGCCGGTCCATGGCATTTCGCCGTGAAGACAATGCTCATACTCTACGGCATACAGTCGGACGACGCACTCTTCTTTGTGCTCATCGTTCACTCCGTACAGACGCTCTTGGTCATCCTTCTGGGCATATACGCCTGGTTGGTCCTGACATTCACTAAGAAAACAAACAACATTCATTAAAATAATCATATTATGGCTGACATTAAGAATCTTAAGCCAGAAGAAATCTGGCGCAACTTCGACGCACTCACACAGGTGCCACGTCCATCAGGACATCTTGAAAAAGTACAGGCTTTCTTGCTCGACTTCGCCAAGAAGGCTGGCGTAGAGGCTTTCCAGGATCCAGCAGGCAACATCGTTATGCGTAAACCCGCTACTCCTGGTTTCGAAAACAGAAAGGGAGTTATCCTGCAGGCCCACATGGACATGGTGCCACAAAAGGCCAAGGACAGCAAGCACAACTTTGAGACCGACCCTATAGAGACTATCATCGACGGTGACTGGGTACGTGCCAACCGCACCACTTTGGGCAGCGATGACGGTTTGGGCGTTGCTACCATCATGGCTGTGATGGAGGCCAAAGACTTGCAGCACGGTCCGGTAGAAGGACTTATCACCCGCGATGAGGAAACCGGTATGTATGGTGCCAACGAATTGCCCGCAGGTGAGCTCAATGGCGACATCCTGCTGAACCTCGACACCGAGTCATGGGGCGAGTTCGTGATAGGAAGCGCCGGCGGTATCGACATCACTGCCACACTCGACTATAAAGAGGTGGAGACCGACAAGGAAGACGCTGCCGTAAAGGTTACGCTGAAAGGTCTGAAGGGCGGACACTCTGGTATCGAAATCAACGAAGGCCGCGCCAACGCCAACAAGTGCATGGTTCGCTTTGTACGCGAGGCTGTCGCCGAACTCGATGCTCGCCTGGCTTCATGGCAGGGCGGCAACATGCGCAACGCCATCCCATTCGAGGCTGAGGTGGTGCTTACCCTGCCTAAGGAGAATGTAGAGGCTCTGAACGACATGATTGCCGACTGGAAGGATGAACTGAAGGACGAGTTCAAGGGCATCGAGAATGTAGAGAAGATAGAATTCTTTGCTGAGAACGTAGAAACTCCTAAGATGGAGGTTCCTCAGGAGATACAAGACAACCTCATTGATGCTATCTATGCTTGTCACGACGGAGTACTGCGCATGGCTCCATCCATGCCCGATATCGTAGAGACATCTTCCAACCTGGCCATCATCGCCATAGGTGAAGGCAAGGCTTCTGTCAAGATTCTGGCTCGTTCCTCACACGACGGCTACAAGGAGTACATCGCCACCATGATGGAGAGCTGCTTCTCTATGGCTGGCATGAAGGTAGAGTTTAGCGGAAGCTATGGCGGCTGGAATCCAAACCCAGAGAGCGACATCCTGGAGCATGTACTCAAGGTTTACAAAGAGCAGAATGGTGTAGACGGCAAGGTTCAGGCTGTACATGCCGGACTGGAGTGCTCTATCATCCTGAGCAAGTATCCTCATCTCGACGTGGTATCATTCGGTCCTACCCTGCTCAGCCCTCACACCCAGAACGAGCGTTGCCAGATTAGCTGTGTGGCTCCTTTCTGGAACCTCATGAAGCAGCTGCTTACCGAAATTCCTGAGAAGTAAGGACGGAAGAGGGAGACCTGTTCTCCCTTTTCAACCTGACTTTTGTTACATTTATGATAAAAAGATAGCCGAGGAAGAAATTTCTCGGCTATTTCGTTTATAATTTCAATATTTTTAGTTACCTTTGCACGCGAATTTGCCAATAGAGTGTTTTCTTTTTGGCACATGTCAAATCAAAATAAAACAAAAATGGACGATTATCACGCGGAAAATAACCAATTTCAAGCGTGGAGATTCATAGGATAAAGCCTCACCCGAAGGCAGCCTCATGCCAATCTCCATAGCTCAGAGTTTATTATTTTTTTTTGGAGATTAGCACAATGAGAACATTCTGGAACATCGAAAAGAACCTTACTGCCATCAATGAGTGGCAGCCCAACTGCTGGATACAAGTAACTTGTCCCACCGACGAAGATCAGAAACTACTGGAAGAGAAATTCAACATTCCCGACTACTTCCTTTCCGACATCAGCGATACCGATGAGCGTGCCCGCTACGAATATGACGACGGCTGGATGCTCATCATCCTGCGTATTCCCTATGTCAAGGAGATAAGAAGCCGAACTCCTTACACGACAGTCCCTTTGGGCATCATACACAAGCGTGATGTCACCATCACCGTGTGCTATTACGAGACCAATATGATGATCGACTTCGTGAGCTATCAGCAGAAGCGAGGTGAAGGATTCACCGACTACGTCGACATGATCTTCCGTCTGTTCCTGTCGTCTGCCGTATGGTATCTGAAACGACTCAAACAGATCAACTCTCTCATAGAGAAGGCTAAGCGCAACCTCGACCACGGTGTCAACAACGAGAGCCTGATAGGACTGAGCCGCCTGCAAGACTCGCTCACCTACTTCATCACCTCCATCCGTGGCAACGAGAACCTGCTGTCGAAACTGAAGTTCAAACTGCAGGTAGACGAGTTGGACGCCGACCTCATTGAGGATGTCAACATCGAGATGACACAGGCTCGTGAAACCACCAATATCTATTCCGACATCTTGGAATCGACAATGGACACTTATTCGAGCATCATCAACAACAACATGAACACCACCATGCGTACGCTGACCTCCATCAGTATCGTGATGATGTTGCCAACGCTGATCTCTTCTCTGTTCGGTATGAACCTCATCAACGGAATGGAGAACAGTCCCTACGGATTTATGTTCGCACTGGTCATCTCATTCATCGTATCAGGACTCACTTGGGGCTTCCTACGCTACAAACGACTGCTCTAAAACACAAAATATATTAAAAATATACCGTTTTATTAGGATTTGTCGTTTATTTTGACTAAGTTTGCAACTTATAATACAAACATTTTTGTGTGGCGGGCTGACTCTACGACAGAGCCACCCCCAAGGAACTCGAATCATAAACTAAATCAAGTGACATGATGGACTCTCAAGAAAATACCCTCAATCAGGGTACCATTGAAGAACCACAGGTGGAAGCCACAGTGGCTGAGACACCTGCAGTAGAGAACACTTCAGAAGCCGAGACAAAAACCTATGCTACCAAACAGGAAGTACTCGACCGTGTAAAGGAAATAGCGCACAGCGACGAAGCTCCTCAGAAAAACGAGCTCGACCTGCTGAAGACTACTTTCTACAAACTACATCTCGCTGAAAGAGATGCACAGATGAAAGAGTATCTGGCTGGTGGCGGTGACCCCGAGAAGTATGTTCTCCTGCCCGACGAGGCGGAGGAGGCTTTCAAGGCGGAGATGCAGATCATCAAAGAGAAAAGAGCCAAGATTTTCCTCGCACAAGAGGAAGAGAAACAGGCCAATCTGCAGAAAAAGCTCGACATCATCGAAAAGATAAAAGCCATGGCAACGTCGCCCGACGAGGCCAACAAATCATATCAGGAATTCAAAGCCCTGCAGCAAGAATGGAAAGAGATTAAGGCCGTTCCTGCCGACAAGGCCAACGAGCTCTGGCGCAGCTATCAGCTCTACGTAGAGCAGTTCTACGACCTGTTGAAGCTCAACAACGAGGCTCGTGAATACGACTTCAAGAAGAATCTTGAGGCAAAGACCAAGCTCTGCGAGGCTGCTGAGAAACTCGACGAGGATGAAGATGTCATCTCTGCTTTCCACCAGTTGCAGGAACTCCACGCACAATATCGCGAAATAGGCCCTGTAGCCAAGGAGTTGCGTGAGCAGATTTGGAGCCGGTTCAAGGCTGCCAGCACGGTTATCAACAAAAAGCATCAGCAGCACTTCGAGCAGTTGCGTGCCAAGGAGGAGGAAAACCTCGAGAAGAAGACAGCACTCTGCGAGAAGATAGAAGCCATCAACCAACAGCAGTACAAGCTCGCTTCCGAATGGGAGAAAGTCACCAAGGAGGTTATCGGGCTGCAGAGCGAATGGAAGAAGATAGGATTTGCACCTCAGAAGATGAACGTGAAGATCTTTGAGCGCTTCCGCACTGCCAACGATGAGTTCTTCGCCAAGAAAGCTGAATACTTCAAGGTGCTGAAAGAAGAATATGCTGCCAATACCGAAAAGAAAAAAGCTCTTATCGAAAAGGCTAAAGAACTCGCTACAAGCACTGAATGGCGTAAGACGGGCGACAAGCTCATCAACCTGCAGAAGGAATGGAAGCAGATTGGTGTTGTGCCTCGCAAGTTGGGCGACCAATTGTGGCAGGAGTTTATCAATGCATGCAACCAGTTCTTCGAGGCTCGTAACAAGGCTAATGCTGGTACACGTAGCACAGAGCACACCAACTTAGAGAAGAAAAAAGAGGTAGTGGCAAAGCTCAATGCCCTGCTCGAGAATGCTGGCGACAACGTACAGCAGCAGGTACAGTCACTCATCGACGAGTACAAGGCGATAGGTCACGTGCCCTTCAAAGAGAAGGATGCTATCTACAAGCAGTACCACGATGTGCTGGACAAAATATACAAGAACCTGCATATCAGCAACGCCAAGCGCCACCTCGACAACTTCAAGAACAACTTGAAGAACGTGGCAGAAAAGGGCTCGGATGCTCTCGACAATGAGCGCGGACGCCTCTTGCGCCGCTTCGACCAGTTGCGCTCCGAGATTACTACCTACGAGAACAACCTTGGTTTCCTCAATGCTGCCAGCAAGAAGGGAAACAGCCTCGTAGAGGAGATGAACCGAAAGGTGCAGAAGCTCAAAGACGATCTCGAACTCGTAAAACAGAAAATAAAGGCTATCGATGCCGAGAACAAATAAAAAAGAACAGCCGGAGTGCAACCCAAGCACTTTGGCTTTTTTTATTGACGAGAAAACAACACCTTTACTGAAAGTCGCACCGAATATTGATGGACGGGAAGGAAATGACTCATCCACAAAACTCCCTAAAACAAAAAAAGCATCTTTCTAAAAGAAAGATGCTCTTGGTTGGGATACCCGGATTCGAACCAGGAATGACAGGACCAGAATCTGTAGTGTTACCATTACACCATATCCCAATGTCTTTTTGTTGTTGCAATGTCATTTCTTAATTGCGAGTGCAAAGGTAATACTTTTTTCTGAACCCACAAAATTTTTCTCAACTTTTTTATCGAAAAACGTTATTTTTTTCATTTTTACGCCTTTTCCATCCTAAAACACGTGGTTTTGCGCCATACCAACCTTAAAAAAACAGAAAAGTTGGAGGAAAGTAACGCATACTCATTTTTTTGCACTATCTTTGTAGTCGAATAAACATAATAACAACTCAATGAATACAGCAAAACAATTAGTAGAGACAATTAAAGAAGGAATACAAGAGAAAAAAGGCAGCAATATCGTCATTGCCGACCTGAGCGAGATAGACGGCACCATAGCCAAGTACTTTATTATCTGCCAAGGCGGTTCACCCTCCCAGGTAGAGGCTATTGCAGAATCAGTAGGCGACTTCTGCCGTAAGAAGTTGGGCGAGAAACCTGTCAACGTAGCAGGATTGGGAAACGACCAATGGGTAGCCATCGACTTTGTGGATGTACTCGTACACATCTTCCAGCCTGAGGTAAGACAGTTCTATGATCTGGAACACCTCTGGGAAGACGCCAAACTGACAACCGTGCCAGACGTGATGTAACAGTCGCACGCGTACATTATTATATATAGATACATAAGAAAGCAAGAAACAAAAGTCTTTTTTAAAACAAAAAAAAGGAAAGGAAACATTCAATATGGAACAAGGCAACAACAAGAACAATCCCGGCGGGCCCCAACCCCCCAAGATGCCTAAGTTCAACATGAACTGGCTCTATATACTTATCATCGTCGGACTGATGGTAGCCTACTTGAGCGGAGGCACAAACTCTTTAGGAGGAAGTGCCACACAAGAAGCCACCTACACACAGTTTAAGCAATACGTGGAAAAAGGTTATGTGCTGAGCGTTGTAGCCAACAAGACCGAGAACACCCTGAAACTGTATATCAACCCCAAGTACTCACGCGAGGTGTACAAAACCTCAGCCAAGAACTTAGGCTCCAACCCTTATGTGGAGGTGCAGTTTGGTTCGGTTGATGAGGTGGACAGGTTTGCCAACGCCATGGTGCAAGCCAAGAAAATCAATTCGTTCAGTTATAAGAACGAGTCAACGGACGGTTTCCTCAAAATCTTGTGGAATATCTTCCCGCTGATTCTTTTCTTCGTCTTCATCTGGTGGATGTCGGGACGTATGGGCGGCATGGGCGGCTCAGGCGGAGGAATCTTCAATGTAGGCAAGAGCAAAGCACGCATGTACGAGAAAGGCAATGCCATCGGCATCACCTTCAAGGACGTGGCAGGACAGGAAGGAGCCAAACAGGAAGTACAGGAAATCGTAGACTTCCTGAAGAACCCCAACAAATATACCGACTTAGGTGGTAAGATTCCTAAGGGAGCCCTTCTCGTAGGACCTCCGGGAACTGGTAAGACGCTCCTTGCCAAAGCCGTGGCAGGCGAAGCTGGCGTACCTTTCTTCTCGATGAGCGGTTCCGACTTCGTAGAGATGTTTGTCGGCGTAGGTGCATCACGTGTGCGCGATCTCTTCCGTCAGGCTAAGGAGAAAGCACCTTCCATCATCTTCATCGACGAGATTGATGCAGTAGGACGTGCCCGCAGCAAGAACCCATCCATGGGAGGCAATGACGAGCGCGAGAACACGCTCAACGCCCTGCTTACCGAGATGGACGGATTTGGAACAAACAGCGGTGTCATTATCCTGGCAGCCACCAACCGTGTGGACATGCTCGACAGCGCCTTGCTGCGTGCAGGACGATTCGACCGTGAAATACACGTCGACCTTCCTGACCTGAATGAGCGAAAAGCCATATTCCTGGTTCATCTAAAACCTGTAAAGGTAGACAAGAGTGTAGACGTAGACCTGCTGGCACGACAGACACCAGGATTCTCGGGAGCCGATATTGCAAATGTGTGCAACGAGGCTGCCCTTATAGCAGCACGCCACGACAAGAAGAGCGTAAGCAAACAAGACTTCCTCGATGCTGTAGACCGCATCGTAGGCGGACTGGAGAAAAAGACCAAGGTGATGACAGCAGAGGAGAAGCGAAGCATCGCACTCCACGAGGCTGGCCATGCCACCATTTCATGGTTCTGTCAGTATGCCAATCCACTTATCAAGGTAACTATCGTTCCACGCGGACAGGCTCTCGGAGCAGCCTGGTATCTGCCCGAAGAACGACAGATCACCACCAAGGAACAGATGCTCGACGAGATGTGTTCGCTCATGGGAGGACGCGCTGCCGAGGAACTCTTTACGGGCCATATATCATCGGGAGCCATGAACGACCTGGAAAGAGCCACCAAGAGTGCCTATGGCATGATAGCCTACTTAGGTATGAGCGACAAGCTGCCTAATATATGCTATTACAACAACCAGGAATATTCCTTCCAGCGTCCATACTCCGACACCACTGCCCGCATGATAGACGAAGAGGTGCTCAAGATGGTGAACGAACAGTATACCCGAGCCAAGAACATCCTCGTAGAGCACAAGGAAGGCCATAACGCCCTTGCCGAGCTCCTCATCCAGAAAGAGGTGATCATGGCAGAAGACGTAGAGAAGATCTTCGGCAAGCGTCCATGGCTTAGCCGTTCACAGGAAATCATGGAGGACGAGCAGCCCAAGATTGACGACAAACTGAAGGAACTGCCCGAGGTTCAGGCAGCCATCAAGGCTCACGAACAGGCACAACAGGAAGACAACTCGTCTGAAAGCACCGAAAACAATGATACCGACGTGCAGAACGACGAGAACTCAGAAGAAACAAACAACAAATAAAAATAAGGAATCACAAATGACCGACAAACAAAAGAATCTTATCGTGAGGTCTATCACGGGCGTCTTGTTCGTGGTGTGCATGGTGTCTTGTTTCCTCAACCCAAGAGCCATGATTTTCCTCTTTACCATCATTACAGGACTCAGCATTTGGGAATACTGCGGACTGGTAAACAACGAGAAGGAAGACGTCACCGTCAACCGTCTGATCTGCACCATTGCCGGAGTATACTTTTTCCTGGCCGTGGCAGGACTGCGAATGGGCATCGTAGGCAATTTCATTGTCTTTGTTCCCTATCTGCTCACCATCGTCTACCTGTTTATCAGCGAACTGTATACCGGCAACAAAGACGCCATCAACGACTGGGCCTACACCATGCTCTCGCAGATGTACATCGCCCTGCCCTTCTCTATGATCAATATTTTGGCTTTCGAATACTCAGCTTTCGACGGCCAGATACACTACGACATGCTGTTGCCACTGAGTATTTTCATATTCCTTTGGACAAACGATACCGGAGCCTACTGCAGCGGTTCGCTCTTCGGCAAGCATAAACTCTTCCCACGCATCAGTCCTGCCAAGAGTTGGGAAGGAAGCATAGGCGGAGGTATATTCGTTCTGATTGCAGCTGCCGTGATTGGTTACTTGGCAAATGACGGCGAGGCTCACCGACTCAGCATTGCCGGATGGATGGGATTAGGCCTGGTTGTCGTGTTCTTCGGAACATGGGGCGACTTGGTAGAGAGTCTCTTCAAACGCACTTTGGGAGTAAAGGACAGCGGCACACTGCTGCCAGGACATGGCGGTATGCTCGACCGTTTCGATTCTTCGCTCATGGCCATTCCCGCAGCTGTCATCTATCTCTATACACTGCAGCTTTTCGTATAAAAAAGAGGCTCATGAGTTTTCCCCTTTAACTCATGAGCCTTTTTTAGGAACTTTTTTGTCTTAGTAACTTATTGAAGTTTCGCATATGGTTCAAGTACGGGCTGAAGGCCCAAAAGCTCATAGCCCAGGGCATCGCCCTGGGTATAATGGCAATCAACAAGGCGCCCTGTAAGGG
>ERZ1023619.335-NODE-335-length-10064-cov-51.196024_pt1 | contig 10064 bp, 9 predicted proteins | sample MGYA00380329_ERZ1023619 | MGnify/ENA primary metagenome ERZ1023619 (study PRJEB33179, sample SAMN07448976) | human gut metagenome | biome: Human-gut; feature: Human associated habitat; material: Faeces | host: Homo sapiens | place: India: Bhopal | collected...
CACATGTACGGATATGCTGTCTTAATCCTTATTGTAGTGGACAATGGTCTCGTACGGGTCGCTGACGTTGACCCTGAGTTTGACCCTTCAGTCTTAATCCTTGTTGTAGTGGACAATGGTATCGTACTAGCAAATTCTTAGTAATCGGTATGAAGAACAAGAGTCTTAATCCTTATTGTAGTGGACAATGGTCTCGTACTCGAAGGCTTCGCTAATGAGTTAGTGATGCCGTTACGGCAGGTCTTAATCCTTATTGTAGTGGACAATAGTCTCGTACTATATCTTATAATTTGTAAGCAAGTGCCGATAATGTGTCTTAATCCTTATTGTAGTAGACAATGGTCTCGTACTGCTTGGAAGCAGATGCAGACTAGACAAGAAGGTGGTGTCTTAATCCTTATTGTAGTGGACAATGGTCTCGTACCAGTACAGGCTGCACTTAATGGTAAAGCTACAGAACTGTCTTAATCCTTATTGTAGTGGACAATGGTCTCGTACAGCTAAGAAAAGCCTTCCCATTTCCAAATAAATGTCTTAATCCTTGTTGTAGTGGAAGATGGTCTCGTACAAGGCGTTCGGCACGTACAACATCAAGTACAATTTGTCTTAATCCTTGTTGTAGTGGACGATGGTCTAGTACTCCTCTTTGCATTAGACACTGAGGATACAAGTGTGACTGGGTCTTAATCCTTGTTGTAGTGGAAGATGGCCTCGTACTCGACCTTATAAGACATTATTGATTATCAATAAGTTAAAGAACTCCGCTAAACAAACATTCACCTTTCTTAACTGATAATTAACTATTTCTTAGCGAGTGCAAAGGTACGACTTTTTTTCGAGATATGCAAGCCAATTATTCTTAAATATTTAGCCATTTCCAACCCGAAAATTTAGCTCTATTAACTATCTGCATCCATCGCCATAGAGCGCGAATTCAACAATAAACAGAGTAAAATAAAGGAAAATGCATGAGTCCTGCATATAACTGAAAGTATACAAAAAACAAGAAAAATGAGCCAGTGAAATATCTTTTCACTATATACCCTTACCTTTGCACCCAGAAAACCAAAGCACCTATGGTTAAAGTTAGGAGCACAACAAAAAGAATAAAGACTATGAATACAATGATCAAGAACATTTTAACTAGTTGGGAATCTTCCCTCATCCGCTTCCAAAAGATTGACTGCTGGAATTACTCTGAGAATCTGGCAACATTGGGATGGTACCTACATAACAATGACTGTACAATAGAAGAGTACTACCTGATCAAGTACATCAGAGACAGCATCATCGGAGTGAACTTCAACGTCAAGAGCGTACTCAATGCCATCCAAAAACTCATGAACATGGAAGCAGCAAAAGAGAAAGACCTCACAACCATGCTAGTGAAAATGGATGGAAACAGAGTTGTCCTGAATGGTCAGGATGTACGCTTCAAGAAGGAGACAGAGAAAATCTTCAAGGAGAAGCTCAAGTTCAAGAAAGGAATGCTGCTCCGTAACTTCGACATTGAGACGGAAGCTCCACATGACTCCAAAAAGGTAAGACGCATCGTGGAGAAGAGAATGTGCCAAGCCTATCACCGGATGCACAAGAAGGATGAAGGCTATAAGACCAGCAACAGAGAGAAGTACTGGATGGACAGAGCCACAGCCTTCCAACTGTACAACATCGGACAGAAGGAAAAGACTAGAAACACAAGAAGAGGCGAGTCCACCCACTGGAAATGGAAGAAAGATCCTATCACCAATGAATTAGTCCTCAAGAAGAAGATGGGGTACAAAAATGAAGAATCTGCACAAAAGGCTATAGCCCAATGGAAGATTAATCACCCATATGATTCCAGGGAGATGACAGCTTACAAATGCAACTACTGCAACAAGTGGCATATCGGGCACAAATCCAACTTTCAGAATCATCCAGCGATAGATTCCATGATTCCCCAAATGCAGACTTGTTGCTAAGCAATGAAAAAGTACAAAGAGAAATATGTGGAATCGGCTTACCAGCTTTGCTGATGTAACTGGAATCAATGGCTGTAGCCATCTTCCATGTTCACCAAAGTAGCACGTGGCAAATGAGACATTAAGCTGGAGCCAACCAATGCGTTTGATTCAAGCCGAATGCATTGCAATTGGTTCGCTAACATACGAGCAAAACCACTCTATTGGGATGAAATTTATCTTCTTGGTACAACCAGGAATAAAATTTTCGCCTCAAAGAGTATTTTCTCGAAACATTTTGTTACCTTTGCAACAGAAAAAACAACTACATCATTAAAGATGTCCATATATAGATCAAGCACTGTATTCATAAATACAGTAGTTCTGTAATTTAAAAGTTACAGAATCTATGTGACTTGACCAACTCTTCATATAGATGATTAACAATTAAACATAAACAAAGAATAAGAGTATGAATTATTTTAAATTGTTTGCCACTTTAGTAAAGGCTATGGTGAAGTCTTTGAGCACTCGTCAGTATGTTCTTACTTTCGAAAAAGAGAGTGATAACCTATGGTATATTAAAATGCCTTGGGCTGGACATCATCATAACTTGCAGATGGTTGCAGGAGCTAACCATCTGTTGGAGACTTTCAAGGCTAGATTGGTCACTGTCCGTGTATCTTACGAACAGAAAGAATCTACAGATATCTGTCTTACCAGACAATACTACAGAATCTTTGGTGGTGCTACCTACAAGGTTTCCAATTTAGAGGGATTCACAAAGGAGGTTTGGATTTGCCCGGTTACTTTGTTCGTACTTGGTAAATACCCAAAACGAATTTATGTCTCTAACTCTCAGAAGTAACATAGTTCATAAACTGGAGAGAATAGTCTACCATGTTTACCTTTCAAGGGATAATGGTATTAATAGATAACTAAAAGATAATAAAAATGAGTAAGGAAGTAAAGATTTCAGTTATCAAGTTTGAAATGGTCAATGGTAAGAAGACCTATAAGTCGTTTACCTTTAAGTTGAATCCAAAGGAAATGGCAAAGTTCAAGACCGAGGCAACGGTGAAGAAAAAGGTGGCAGAATACGTGGCAAAAAGTGGCGTATATAAGCCTTCTGAACTTCAGAACTTAAAATACGACATGAAAGAGTTCCTGGAGGAATGGAAGAAGATGGTTCCTGTGGTGGAAGCAGAGGAGCTTGCAAAACTGGATAAGTCACCGAATAATCCAGAAACTCGCGTTACCCCTCATCTCATCAGCCGTCTTGCCGCCGGTGAAATCTTTGTATTCGGCTCCAACGCCATGGGACATCATGATGGTGGTGCGGCAAAGACTGCCCTGGAGAAGTTCGGTGCCATCAGAGGTCAGGGACATGGTTTGCAGGGAATGAGTTACGCCATCGATTCAATGAGTGGTATGGAAGCTATGAAAAAGGATGTGGATGATTTCATTGAGTTTGCCAAAAATCATCCTGACAAGACATTCTTTGTAACATTGATTGGTTGCGGCATCGCCGGATATTCTCCAGAAGAAATGGCTCCTCTGTTTGAAAGATGTTACGATCTAGAGAATGTGTGCCTTCCTTCTGAGTTCTGGGACATCATCGGATGGCCTAAGGTTCAGCAGCCACACTATGATCTCTTACGTTTCCTGGATGCTCAGGAGTTTGCCTATACCCAGGCTTTGAGAGAACTGAAGGAAGGACGAAAGCAAAGCCATTGGATATGGTATATCTTTCCACAACAGAAGGGACTCGGTCATAGCTACAACGCAAACTACTATGGTTTGGATGGCGAGGGTGAAGCCAGAGCCTATATTGAACATGAGATTCTGGGTGAAAGACTCCGTGAATGCTGCAAGGCGCTCCTGCTCCACAAGGGTAAGGACATCGAATACATCATGGGAAGCGGAGTTGATGTGATGAAGCTCAACACCTCTATGAATCTCTTCAATAGAGTAAGTCCGAATGATGTGTTTGAGGAAGTATTGGATGTTTTCTTTTAAAAATAAAATAATGACAAAGGTAACTCTTGGACGTTTTAGCGTATGAAGTATTTGGAAATGATGTCATCAAATTTCGCTCTTGTATGCTATTATTTAATGCACAATGTAATAATAAAGATAATCCTTTTAGAAAAGTTCTTATCAGAGGACATTAGTTATTTTAAACAATAAGACAAGAACATGTAAAGTTGTAACAAAAAAAAGAAAATGGTAGTAACAATCATAAAAATGTGACATAATGAAAAAAATATTTTTTGCTGCATTCCTAATGCTTATCGTAACAGTATTTACTGCTTGCACTGCTAAACAAGTTCCAGAAAGTACTGTCAATACACAGTTACAGAACTCTGTTGACAGCATTGTAAAGCAGGATATGAAGGAGTTTGCTGCTCAAGAAGGTATGGCTATCGTCATGGAGACCTCCACAGGTAATCTCCGGGCAGTAGTAGGATGGAAGGAAGATAAAGGGAAAGTAGTAGAAGACACCACCCTACTCTCCAAAGCCCGTGAAACTTTCCTTTTCAGAGGGGCATCCCTGCTTGCAGCTCTGGAAACCGGAAAAGTTACGCTGGACGATATGTTTCATACTTATGCCGGTATTGATGTTATCGGACAGGATACCATCTATGACCATAACTGGCGAAAAGGTGGATATGGAGAACTGACGCTTCTGCAGGGGCTGGCATACAATTCCAGTATTGCCATTGACAAGGCTGTAGATGTGGCTTATCAAAATAAAGATGTTTTCTTGCAAAAGCTACAGCAAATGGGATTGGAGAAGGATTCTACTTTCAAAGGTTCCTGGCCTGTTTATGCTCTAGGCTTCCATCATAGAAGACCAACCAGCATGGTAAGTTTCTTCAATGCCATTGCCAATGGAGGAAAGATGGTCTGTCCAAAATTGCAGGAGGGTTCTGCCATCGTAGTAGACTCTATGATAGCCAAGAAGAAGAATATTGAATCGATGCAGAAAGCACTTAGATTCTTCGTCACAAACGGCTTGGGCAAGAAGGCAGAATCAAAAATGGTCAATGTGGCTGGCATCTCAGGAAGTATCCATACGGAAGATGGCATCTATGCAGACTTCTGCGGCTACTTCCCTATCGAGAAACCGAAATATACGGTATTCGTCAGCTATAAGAGATCAGGGACACCAGCTCCTGGAGGAAACATGGCAGGACGAACTTTCAGAAAGATAGCAGAGTTATTGGAAAAAAACATCAAATAAAAACAATACATATGGAGACTATTATTTCAACAATTGTGATTATAGCTTGTACTTACTTCTTTACTCGAAGAAAAGCAAAGCCTACAGAACAAGAGCCAGATGTCAGTACACAACCTGAGGCTTCTGCAGACATACAGCAGGAAGAAAAGCAGGAAGAACCTCCACACACCAAGGATTTGTGCATAGAGCTACTGAAGCAGTTAAACTGTGAGGTATCTGTTGAAGAAGAGGACGAAAACCGCTTATATTTTCAGTATCAGGGAGAACATTTCATCATTGATGCCACCAACGAGAGTTTCTTCATTGATATTTGGGATCCAAGGTGGTATATTGTTCCATTGGATGATCTAGAACAAATGTCCAATGTACGTAAGGCAATTAACACTATCAACAGCTGGTGTGGAACAACTATTTTTTATACCATAGAAGAAGAAGGACAGAAATTTGTTCTCCATTCCAAACGCCAGTGCATTCTGACCAAGGAAATCCCTCATGTGAAAGAATACCTAATGGCGCTATTGAATGATTTTTTCACAGTTCATAACAGGCTGCGTGAAGAAATCGTTCCACAAAATGCAGAGAACTGAGATATCCTGTGGTTAGGCAAATATTTTATTTATAATTTTGTCGCAAATGTTCAGTAATAACCATACAGTACCCAGAATACAAAGCAAACTATCATCACGCTACAGTTCAATTATCTAAGAACTGGTAAGATCTATTCTTAAGGTATGCCCCAATTAGGTGTACCCTACAGAATGGACTGCTCGTAAGCAAGCATACCTAAAACGAAAGAACTCCCCATAATTGTGCCAAAGCAGAACCTTTCAAAACCCTCAAGCAAGTAAAACGAAAGAACCTTTGGCCAGATGTAAGAGTATGAACACTACACCTACTTAGTTGAGAAGTGACTAAGCTCTTTCACAAACCAAAGGTAGAAAGGCGCAGCTACCATCGTAACCCTAGTCTGCCTTTCGTTGGAGCAGGTGCTGCCGCTCCAAACCTTTCTTTTATGCAGTTGGCATTTCTGCGCAATCTCATTCATTGCGAATATCCAACTGCCATGCAAAACATTGGCGGTAAAAATGAGAACGTAGCTATGACCCTCTCCCTCAATCCAACGTTTCACAATTGCAAAGTTATATTTTTCCATTGAAATCCTAACACATTGAAGCGTTAATCTTTTGTAATATTTGAATATTCCTTTTGGATTATATCAATTTATCTCTACATTTAAAAGAAAAACACCATCGACATTAAGCTATAGTGGAATTATCGAACAGGAATCATCCCTTGTTGTAATGGCCGATGGTATCGTACTTTACAGTAATGAGAAGTTAAGTAGAATGATCTACCAAAAAATATACGTGCCCCTCTACGTCATATTTAAACCGATGCCTTGCATCCAGTCTCATGCTAGCTTCAATGGACGATTTCGTCGAATTTGGGAAAAACACCTTCACTTGCTGATATATTTCCATAAGCGACAATGGCTTACCGGCCAGAGACAACACCTCATAAATCTTGTCAACCATCGTTCCCCAATAGATATGCTCCCAAGATGCCAACCCATAGTAGCCTGACAGTCCAATGGATTTCACTTCCTTCATTTTAAGCAAATAAACGCGGATGGTATTAACCGTAAGATGACGATAAGTAGGACACCTTCTTAGAAAAATGTCTCTAATTTCCTCCGCTCTCATTGGTTTGCCTCTTTCTTTCAGTATATCCAGTAGCTCATAAGTAACGGAGATTTTGTTTCTTTCAGCCACAAAACCACCTTCACTATCCACTTCCAAACCAAAGATATCCAACATCAGATAAGTAAAGAAAGAAATGAAATGCTCCTTACCACCTAATTTCTGAATATCCAGCTCCTTTAAAAACATACTAGCCTGATAATGCTCATCCTTGAAACGAATGGTAGCCAACAGTTCTTTTATCTTCTCAACCAGCTTGGCTATTTCTTTTGTATCAAACAGACATGCATTAACCAATATAAATCTATCTTGATAATTGTACTTTCGAAACTGCATATTTAAAGGATAGCAAGAATTTCTCAAAAATACCAGTTCCATCAGCCCAATGACATCCTGCAAATGCTCTTTTTCCAAGATATTCTTACAAATAGGCGAATAGAATCCAATAAACGGCATTTCATACAAAAAGTCGTAATATTTCCAATGTTCATCCTGTGTAATTGGCTCAGTATTCTCCCCTATTGGGAAAAAAAGATACTTCTTAAATTTATATGATTTTATATTGTAGGCTTTCATCAACTCCTGAAGAGTTCTTCTTTCTGTCCCGATTCCTCTATATTCTAAGAAAAAACACCTTCTTTCATTAAACATTCCACTATTCAGATAATCCGTAAAAAGAGTGAACATCGGATAATAACCATTTGCCCGATGAAAATCAATCACAAAGGATACCTTTTTATCCGTCATAAATGGAAACAATCCTATTGTGCATAAACAGGTATGTTCAAAGTCTATGGATGTATATGCCTCTACAAGAAAATCAAGCAAAGAAAACGGATAATGATCGTTCAAGGAATGTTCAAGTTTATATTCAATGTCAAAACGATATAATTTATTAAAGCTATGATATGTCCATGATTGGAACATTTCAACTTCATATGTCAATCTATCCTCTACGAAAGGAAATATCTGGACAAAATCTAGCCCTTTAAAGTTCTTTTTAAAGACAGCATAATGCAATTCCAACAAGAACCTGTTCTTATTAGAAAGACGTGAATAAAGTAACGTTCCCAATGCATCTTTACCTACCTTATGCATATAATGCTTAGCATTATCATGAACATAAAAACTAAACTCGTTATGAAGATCATGCATCAAATATTCCAGACAAAGTAAGAAAACATATAGGCATGAAGCTGCCCTAGGATAATTATCCACCATCGACATTAAGTGAGATCCCTTCATACAAATGAACTTCAGTATATCTAACGAAGAAGGGAATATTGCCTGAAATTCCTTGCTATCTCCAGCATTCTCACATAAATGAGCATAACAGATGACCATCTTTTGCATGATTTCATCACCACAAAATTGCTTTACCTCCAAAAGAGGATCTTGAGAATTAATCGTAGCAAAAACATGCTCCACATCATTGATAACCTTCAATCCTATCCCTGGTATTGCCCACAACTTTTTTATCCCCATAGCCTGAAGGTCTCCAACAGTGAACAGTGAAAGAGCCCACAGTTTGTTGTAAGTAAACGTTGTTATCAGCTTATCGCCTAATAATCTGTATATCGATGTATCAATAGTATACATAATTCTTTTGTATATTTCATTGTTCTTGAATTTCTTGACATAGAAACCAGCAAAGAAACTCACATAGCTAACAGTAAAAATCCCATATAAAACAGTTTAATCTTTCTTGTCAAACGTAGAATACATAGCTACCGGAAACAAGTTCCTCACTTCAGAATTATCTGACTTAAGCCAAATACCATCCTTGCTAGCCACATAAACAGCCAACACCATAAGAAGAAAAGAGTACAAGCAGTTAAGCCCAACCTGAGCAGATGTCAAAGCAGCACCAACCCAGAGCAAAGGGATTACCAGAACATTTCGCCTGTTTAACCATTCATTGAAAATATATCTATTCATTACTATAAGCTTAAGCACTTTTATACAAAGGTACAAAAGTATTAAAAATATAATAGAATACCAACTTTTCGTTAGTAATTTTACTGATAATTCCTCAAAATACATGAAAATGAGGCTATTTCTTTAAAAGAAATCTATTTCAGTACCCCCTTAAAAAGTATCCCTAAGAAAAAAGCACGTTGAACTGTCCACAAGTCTTTAGCACGAAGGCAATTCAAATTAATCCTTGTTGTAGTGGACAATGGGCTAGTACAGTTTTTCGACGCTGAAACTCGAAATGTGCTAGAGCTGTCTTAATCCTTATTGTAGTGGACAATGGTCTCGTACAGATTATGAAAAGTTTTGAAACAGTAAGCGCTGAGCTGTCTTAATCCTTATTGTAGTGGACAATGGTCTCGCACTCAATTGCCTGGTATTTTATGGCATTAACCCATTCAGTCTTAATCCTTGTTGTAGTGGACAATGGTCTAGTACACCTTGTGAAGTAATCTTTGAAAAAGGCTGCTTCTTAGTGTCTTAATCCTTATTGTAGTGGACAATGGTCTCGTACGTGCCGTCCTATTGTGGCAAAGAAAAACTCACCTTGTCTTAATCCTTATTGTAGTGGACAATGGTCTCGTACATACCATAAAGGTAATCTTATTCATAACATTGGTGACACGTCTTAATCCTTATTGTAGTGGACAATGGTCTCTTACTTGTAATGATTTGAAGGCTTGCGCCTCTTATCTTGAGGTCTTAATCCTTATTGTAGTGGACAATGGTCTCTTACTTAATTTTAAAAATTGAGAATTATGAAAGATTTTAAGTCTTAATCCTTATTGTAGTGGACAATGGTCTCTTACAGAACTTATTATGATTACAACAGACATTTGTGGTAGAAGTCTTAATCCTTATTGTAGTGGACAATGGTCTCTTACGCAATCACATTTGAGAAGTCAAAGGTGAACTTCATAAAGTCTTAATCCTTATTGTAGTGGACAATGGTCTCTTACTTAATTTTAAAAATTGAGAATTATGAAAGATTTTAAGTCTTAATCCTTATTGTAGTGGACAATGGTCTCTTACAGAACTTATTATGATTACAACAGACATTTGTGGTAGAAGTCTTAATCCTTATTGTAGTGGACAATGGTCTCTTACGCAATCACATTTGAGAAGTCAAAGGTGAACTTCATAAAGTCTTAATCCTTATTGTAGTGGACAATGGTCTCTTACTTAATTTTAAAAATTGAG
>ERZ1023619.340-NODE-340-length-9876-cov-35.678444_pt1 | contig 9876 bp, 13 predicted proteins | sample MGYA00380329_ERZ1023619 | MGnify/ENA primary metagenome ERZ1023619 (study PRJEB33179, sample SAMN07448976) | human gut metagenome | biome: Human-gut; feature: Human associated habitat; material: Faeces | host: Homo sapiens | place: India: Bhopal | collected...
CTTCTTTTAACTCTCGGAGACGCATCCTTCAACGAGAAGAGACGCTTCATTCAAGTTAAGGAACCGATTCCGTCAACCTAAAGAGCCGTTTCAACAACTACGTCTTAGTTACTCCTTCTTCCACAAACGATAGAGCGTTATTGGACCTTCCTTGGTAGCATACATTCTGGCAGCCGGTTCCTCACAGAGGTCATTCAACACCTTATTGGCGTGATAGCGGGTAACACCGAATTCACGAATCATATCCTTCACCGTGATATAACCCTGCTGCTGACAAATCTCTACAATATCAGCAAACTCCTTATCCGCCTCTTTTGGAGTAGATTTCACACTCCAATACTGTCGGCTGCAACCATTAGAGTGGCGCTTCAGCCTCTCCAGAAACTCCTTCGTGGGCTGAATTTCCAAGCCGCAGATATCCACCTCATTGGCTGGAATCAGATCCCCCTCATGATAGGTTCTTTTCCATTCGATTCCATTCTTGTCCTTATGCTTCACCATCCCCAGCTTAGGCTTGACGATAAACATATCGCCTACCCTCACCTCGTTGCCTTCAGCCAAGGCGTAAAGCGTTTCATCCTCCAACGTTTCCAATGCAGAGATAAAGGACGAAACGTTCATCGCACAATGATCGCGAACACGCTTTTCCATCTTCTCACTGTCAACGATATCCTGTTTCACGAACATCGGATGTATCTGATACTTACCGCTTTCGTCCTTCAAGGGCGTGCGATGCTCCAAATAATTGATTGAACCTGTTGCTCTAGCCATATTCTTGTTTTTTTTTGATTCTTTAAAAGATTATGCGCAAAAATACTGATTATTAGTGAGATAAGCAATTATTTTATGTTAACTTTGTTAAAAGATAGAGTTATAAAGACATGTTTTGTGATAAAAGATAGAGTTATAAATGGGTGTTTTGTGATAAAAGATAGAGTTATCAGACTCTTTACATTATGATTATCTGTGTAAAAAATCAAATCAGCAAGTATACCAAAAGTCTTAAGACGTTGATATACTTGCTGATTATATTATCCCAAGCAACGAGACAAGTAGCCAATGCAACAAGTTACAAAATCTATATTATCACTATTCATATCTTCTGTTTTTACAAGGCTGCAGCCACCCTTCTTACTTTTGCCAATCTCGTCATAAAAGTAGAATCACTTTTAGTAGATTGCAGATTATATCTCATCTGCATTTTCAACAAAGGCTCAGCATTCACTCCAAGTGCAGCCTCAAAGAGCAGGGCCGTTTTTTCCGTTACTGGGCGACGAGCATTCAGAATTTCGTTCAGGGCAGAATAAGCAATCCCCATTTCCTCCGCCAACTGGCGCTGAGAGATTCCACGGTATTCTATCTCATCCTTCAGAACATCCCCTGGATGCGTAGGAAAAGCTGGAGTCATCTCGTTTGCTCGCATTTCCTTTGTTGTTTTATTATCGTTGCTCATAACTATATTATTTATAATGGTTTGACAATTCAGTTATATTACATATGGTTGCAATAGTTTGACCATCCTCAAATTCTTCTTCAAATTCTATTCGATATTGGTCATTCACTCTTACCGAGGACAAACCTTCTTTATTTCCTTCTAACCGTTCATAATTGAGAGAATTATATTTCCATAGACCTTGAACGTTATCTTCCGATATCATAAGGTCTATCACTCGAATATACTTTCTAACTATTTGCGGTTGAAAGCGATGCTTTTTATCAGATTTGCCAGATCTATATAGATCACGCAGATAATCCTCGTTGAAATTTACTATCATAACCTTAATGTTTTGATGCTGCAAAGATAATATTTTAATTCGATATTCACAAATTTTGTGAAGGAAACTTTTGCTTAACAACTATAATTGTGATTATCTGTGTTAAAATTCACAAGAACACCTTGTTTTTCATTATTTTTTATTACCTTTGTCCCAAAATAACAATTTAAAACAAAGGATATGAGCACATCAACTCATGTGATTACTCCCGATTTGCAAGCGAAGCTTGACAAGGCGAGAGAAGAAATTCATAGTGGACAATGTATCACATTGAAGTCGCATGATGATATTGACAATTATTTTGCGAGTTTATGATTTATACAATCATTACTTCCAGGAGTGCAGAAGATGTCATCAAGAAATGGAAGAAATCCAATCCAAAGCTATTCAAAAAATACAAAAAAATCTATCATGAACTGGTAGATCACCCAAGAACAGTACCTGGTAAATTCCTTGCAGGAATGTAGGGTGCTGGCCTATCCACAAATTACCAAAGAGTTTTTCAAAACTCTCCTTCTGATTACAGTCATAGTAAGAGTAGAGCATACTGAGAAACAGGCTCTTTCTAAAACGACGGGGACGGATGAAGAAGAGATTGCGTGCTTCTCCAGCTCTGGCAAAAAAATCGTCTTATCGACATAATATAGATTCTGACTCATCACCGTGGCAAAATCAGATACTCCGTATGGTACTTGTTTTACTTGCTGTTTCATCATGCTATGAAATTTAACCAGTTTACATGTGCAAAGTTACGGCTTTATTTTGAAACAACCAAAGTTTTCATTGCTTTTTTATTGGGAATCATCAAGAATGACTTAGCAATCAATTCTTAACTACTAACTATCAATTCTTAACTATTAACTATTTATACTCACCCCAAGCCTTGATATCGATATCCTCGAGCTTGATGGTGCAAAATGCATAGGTACCTTCTACCTCCTCTGATGACCAGAGTACACGGATGTTTTCAACACCTTGCTCACGAAAGGAAACGAACGACTGGCATGAAAGACACACAAGACAACGAGAATATCATTGTCACGAGCCATGAACCGGATGTTGAACGGGCCGTTGATGTGCAACTCCTTGGCAATCTGACGATCAGTAAATACGATAAAGTCATGAGGCACCTCCATCTAGACGATATCCATCACACGCTCGAAGATCAACTCGGCGAAGTAGAGACGGTAGCACATATCATAGTCGGTAGATACGGTCTCCGGGGTGTAGTTGATCATCACAGAGCGCCAGCCTTCCTTGCCGTTGGTGTTCAATGCCAAAACGCCACACCAGTCGAACTCTAAGGAAGAACCGATGCGGTAAGCACCCGAACCGAGTACGATGATAGAACGGTGATCGTTCTCGAAGGCGATACAGGAATTTACCCTGTGACCAGCAGAGCATTAAATTAAAGAACCGTCCCATATTTTTCCTTTTTAATTCCATTGTAATAAGACATTAGTTGGAATTACCTTGGTTAACTCTTTAATCAAAGATATCTGCGTATCATTCAAACCGCTTCTATCGTTTTTAATTTTACGCATAGCCCATATCTGCCTTTGCCACCACTCGAATAATTCCATATTTTCATCATTAGTAGGAACTCTACCATACTTATCTACAAAAGACTTCAATCCATCATATTTGATTTTCCATTCTTCAAAAGAATCTACATAAATACCAAGTTCTGCTAACTGTTTTATTCTTTCTGGTTTTATCGTACCTTCTCGTATTTTCTGTTTCTCACCATTTATCCAATTATATAAAACTTGGTTTTCCTTTATTTTGGGAAGTTTTTTATGCTTTTTGACATATTGTTTTACTTTTTCAAGTTTTGAATAGAATCTATCTTCTTCAGCAATTTCATACGAAGAATATTCTAAGGATATTTTTAAATCCTTTAGTGCAATTATTTGATATTCCTCAAGTTTCCCTTCTTTATATTCTTGTCTTTGACGACGCAACCAACTATATACCGCTGATTCTTCTTTATTTTTCGAACGCGGTTCTCGTTTTTTGTCCTTTATAAACTTTTTTAAAGTTTCATACCATTCACCCCATTCTTTTTTAATCTTTAATTTGATACCAATAGATTGCAGTTTTGAAGCATGAGTGGGTGTTAATATTCCATCTCTATAGTTTTGACATTGTTTATTCCGCCAAATACCAAGTTCCCCATCTTTTCGATTAGGGATTCTTTTATTAACTTCCATAAATGATTTTAATCTTTCAAACATATAATCCCACCTGTCCAAAATAAAACCATTGTTTTGGAACTTTTCAATATGCTCTTGTGGCATCTTACCGTCTCTATATTCTTTTTTCTGGCTTATCCACCATTGATACAAATTTCCAATACTATCAGAAAATTTAGGAATTCTACCTAATGCTCTTTTCTTTTCAAGCAATGCAGAGAAATTATCATCCCATGTATTAAACTTACTATATAAATCTGCTATTGCCTGTTTTATCTCTGCATAGTTGCCAAGAATGTTTAGCTGTTTTGCCATTACTTCAGCCTCTACATCAGAACATACACCATTATGAATAGACATTCCAAAAATGTTGCCAGCTTTGTAATTATTTACCAAATCTAAAACAACAGGTGTTCTCCTCTTCCCAGAAGATAAACAACGTCCCAATTGCTGAAGTGCTATTCTCACAGATTCCGTGCTTCGTAGAAGAATCAAAGCATCAACATCCTCCATATGTATCCCTTCTATTAGTTTGTCTACAGAGAACATTAGGTTTACTCCATCATGACTTTCCTTAAACTCCGCTAATTGTTTTCTATTTTCTTTTTCACTTTGTTTTGAGTGAACTTGAAAACATGTTGGGAAAAATCCTGCATTTTTAAGACAGACTGATAATGTTTCCATTTGGGAGTTAATGGAATCTATATTGGGAACAAAAACTATTACTCGTTTTGTATCTTGTGGAATAAAATCTTTGATAACAGTTTCTAAACTAGCTATCGAAATGTATTTTGACTTGATATCTTGAACCTGCTTATGTATCTTTTTTAAAGTGTTGTGCTGCTTACTATACTTCGCTGATAATTCATCCTCTATTTTTGACAGCATATAATCTACTTCTACGAAACTCTGAACCAACTTTGGCATTGGTAAAATACTTTTATCCCAACATTCAAATAACGAAAGAGAATGAATACAATTATTGCCAAAGAACATGGAAGCTACATCTATGTCATCATTATCTCTTTCTGGAGTTGCACTGAATCCTAAGACATGAGGATTATCAGCATTGAGCACCAATTCATGAATAGCTTTACTCCATGTAAAAGCACCAGCATGATGAAACTCATCTATCAAAATATGTTTTATTCCATTTGCAATTATTTTCGTTCTATCTATATTCCGTGACAAATATTGATAAGTTTGGAATATGACATTGGCAGGAAGTTTTCCTGTAATACTTTTAACACTATCAATGATTATCTTATTAGGAGCAACTAAAATCATTTTTTCGTCAATATGATCTTGAATATACTTACCAATAAGATATGACTTTCCTGTACCTGTTGGTTGAACAACATACCCTTTTAGATTATGCTGCATTTCATTTGTGATTTCATTGTAAATCTCTTGATTGTGTGGAAGCAATCGTATCAATTTACCCACGTTAATTTTCTCCACCTTTTTAGGACTAAACCCCTGAGGAAACTGTCGAGACTTCACCTTACCAAATAATCCATCAATAATACTATTGGGGGTACTTTGTTTTTCAGTTTCAGACGCTATAAGCCCAATAGAATATAGCTCATTTATCAAGAGGTCATCAACTTGTTTTATATTCTCATTATCCGAATACCAGAGTTGATTGAACAGAGAATTCACTTGCAGATAAAATGAATCAAGTTTATCTCCTGTAATTCTAACAAAACATTCATCATTATAGACTAAACCACCTGTGGTAAGATTACCAGAGCCTATAATAACGCTATAAGATTGCACATTTTCAAATAAATACAACTTGGGGTGATAAATAAAAGACGAAGAGTTGTGAGCTACTTTACATGTAAATCCGATACGTAACATTTCATCAAGAGCTTCCACTGATGTTATTTTATTGTCAATCCCAACAATAGCTTTTTTTTCATAAATAGACGATTTATTTATAACATCCGAAAGGCCTGATATTCCACCAAAGTTTACAAAAGCTGCAAGCATTTTGAAACTGGAGTAGCAGTTTCTTTCTAGTATTTCTATTATGATTTCTGCCAAAGTCTTATCATTTGAAGACATTTGGATTTGAGAGATTAATTCTAAGTCCATAACAATATTTGTCTTAAATAATCCATTTGATAAATAGCCTATATTTAATTTTGATATTTTTTACATATCATCAAGATTCTTCTGATGATTTTTCTTATATACTGGTATGTAATTAATTCTATCTGTATACGACATTTTTACTTGATAATCATAATCTTGTTCTATAACAACCAATGTTATAATTCCCTTCTTACTTTGAAAAGAACAAGATGATACAAAAGAACCCGATAAAGGAGACTTATATGTTGCATCATAATGTTTCTCTCGAAGTAGCGCTTCTAATTCATCATACATCTCTTTTGCATCATCTTCTTTGAAAAAACTATGGACGAATGTTACTGACCACATTCTTTTTGTATCAGAATCATAATGCAAACCAAACTGTTCTATATTTCCAAGGAAAGGACCTTCCATAACACGAAGCCCCATACTTGCATACTTATTATCTGGTGATACATAAAAGCCCTTGGACTTTAGTTTTGAAGCATACTCGTTAACGCTGCCATCAATTGGAAATCCAAGAAACTTTAAATGTTCCTCAGAAAAAGCCTGTATATAACACAAGCATAATATGATAATTGTTATAAGTCGTATCATGTCTTATTCTTTTAAGGGTAGCCAATATAAGGTATTCATTATAACTTACTTCTATTTTGTTCGACTGAGTAGAAATATACTACTCACAATTTTCAATATAATCTGTAGTATCATTATTATACAACTCCATAGATAACTTGTTGTACTTAGCTTCAATCGCAAAGAAATTATCATTTTCTTCTTTCAACAGTTGTTCTATTATCAATTTAGCACGCTTTAATTTACATTGAAAACTATAGAGTCCAAATTCAGACTGACTTCCCAACTTATTCGGTTCATGAAATTGAGATATAGCATCTTTGACGTTGTCAGATTGATACATAAACATATCGAATCCTTGCAAATTACCTTTGGTCTTTGTATGGCAATAGTTATATACAAGCAAACCGATAGTAGGTTTTAACTGTAAATAAAGGAAACGGAGTTTTTCCTTTCTGTAATTTCTCACAACAGGCTCTATCTCTTCCACAAACCCATATTGTGATAGCATAGAATCAGCTTCAGCACATTGCTGATAAAAAAAATCGTCAATATTTCTCTTTTTCATAAAAGTTCTTACTCTTTGTACATTTATTTACATAAGTATCATCCGAGGATAAATCAACAGCTACTTTGCCTTCTTTCTATAAGCCGCAGTAAACCCTTTTAAACTGATGTTAAACTCACTAAATCTTGGCTCATCATATTTTAGACTTTCCCCCATATTAAAATAACGACAAGATATAAACTCGCCTTTTTTCATCTGTTCGGTAGTCATTGGCACCCACAAAAAGAAGAAATATTCAAATGTTGGTTCTGTAACAGTAGGGAATGTCATTTCGATTTGAACTTTACCTTCTATCTTACCAGAACGATTTATATCTGCTTGAACATCTCTTTTTCTTGGAGTGTAAAAACCCACATCAGTATTTGTTTTTGTAAACTTATACGCATCATTTGGCGGAAATTTTCCAATATATTTTAGCATTTGTTCATCTTCGTACCAAACAGCATCAATTTCTCCTGCCGTACAATGAACTAAGACACTTTGCTTTATGTTATGAAACTTGTCTGTAACAACTTCCACTTTATCCCACATGCCCTGACTATATGATTTTATACCTATCATAATCAGCAAGACAAATATAAACATATTCCTTTTCATTTTCTTATAAATCATTTTGATGTTCTGTCATCCATTCTGTATGTTTGTTTTGATAATAATATCTTTCTTCAGATTTTGCCTTATTAGTATAGTTCAAAAAAACCTTTTTACTAGAATGATCCTTTGACAATATAATTTCATATTCTCGTCCGTAAGACCATATCAATAATTCTTCAACACCAAAGTTTTCTTGCCTTGTTCTATACTTTTTATCAAGTTGTTTTATCAAATGTTCATACAAATCATTAGCCTCTTCTCCTACTTCTGGAAAGACAACGACCACCTTGGATACTTGCTTTGTTTCAGGAACATACTGAACTTTAGCATCGACTTTTCTTCCATAAAACATACCGATATAATTATATGTACTATACAGATTCCCTATGAAGATAAAATTTTCATCTCTCATTTTTAAGTCAAAATCTTTTATATTACCTTTTATCGGTATATTCTTAAATTTTAAAATCTCTGTGCCATCAGTATTGTTAACAATATGCGACTGGGCATAGGACTGAGCTAATGTCATTCCCTGCAAAATGATAGCAAAAGTTAATAATAAACGCTTCATTATTTTTACTTTTTAATTAAATTATTAGCTAATAAAAAAGCGTGAAACTCGCCTCATACTCGTCCGCAATTCTTGGCCTTCCACAGCCTTACCTGTTGACGAGCAGATAGAGTTTCACGCAGAAAGTTATAATTACCCCAAAAGTGTGCCTTTAGGATATAAAAATCCTCGGCACACTACGGGAGTAGCAGATACAACTTACCCGTGACATCTTCTCTGCTATGCCATCGACAGGTGATTCTGATTGTGGAAGTTTAGAATTGCCAATGTACAAAGCGTTGTTGACGCCCTTTATTATGTCTACAAACGCATTTATTGCGAATGCACTGCAAAAGTACAAAAAATAAATGAGAATAAGCTATTTATAAACAGATTTTTTAGGTAAGAAAAATGTTTTTGCAGTAATACAACGCAGATAGCAACTGAAAACAACCGACAAAGGGTCTATTATACTCCGCTTGGCGCAAGAATCTATGTTATTGGAAGTGTTATAGTCTGAAGTTCTACAGGAGAGTCAACAGAAAATTCTATTTGCTGCAACACTAAACCTTCTGAAGTGATTGACTGTAAAAGGACAAAACTTACACAATTGATGTGTAATCTTCGCTAAAAAACAAGAATTTTGCAAAGGCTTATTCGCAAAAGTTTTGCTGTTTCAAAAAAATATACATACCTTTGCGGTGACAGTTTTCACCACGCTTCCCATTTGCACAGCGAACCAGGGCGGGACTTTTGCTTTTTACAATTCCATCAAACGCATTTTCAAAGATGGTGCTTGGTGGGATTATTATTATGCACCCTTATCATTTGACTATAAATCACAAAAATTACTAGAAAAGTTTGGTAGTTTCGAATATTCAGCGTATCTTTGCTACAAAAAGAAAGGAAAGCTATATGGAAACAAAAGACAAGAAAATACAAGTTAATACCATAGACTACAAAGACATAAACAAGTTTTTCCCTGCGCATAGCGAGATTACAATGTCTCCACTTCCGAAAGGACACATAGCACGACTCACTACCATCCACAAGGTTAAGATTCAATAAACTTGAATTAACTATAGATATCGACTATAATAAGGAGGATTTAATATGAAAACAAATAAACTGATGGATGAAATCCGCAAGTCAACTCCTGCGGACACAAACAAACAAGTCGACTTATGCGTTGCTATTGCCAACAGAGTCATTGAACTATTACAGAAACGAAATATGAAACAGCGTGATTTCGCAAAGGCTCTTGGCAAGACTGAAACAGAAGTAAGTCGTTGGTTGAGTGGAACACATAATCTCACATTAGCTACAATCGCAAAGGTGGCGACGGTTCTTGGTGATGATATCATTACCACAACACAGAGCCATCGTCCATACAAACTTCCAAATACGCAAAATGTAGCTATGATGGTAGCTGAGGATATGTGCAAAAAATAGTCATACAAAATAATAAAAAATCCCTGCCATAGGAAGCCTTTCCTACAGCAGGGATTTTTCTATTGG
>ERZ1023619.347-NODE-347-length-9741-cov-58.402024_pt1 | contig 9741 bp, 3 predicted proteins | sample MGYA00380329_ERZ1023619 | MGnify/ENA primary metagenome ERZ1023619 (study PRJEB33179, sample SAMN07448976) | human gut metagenome | biome: Human-gut; feature: Human associated habitat; material: Faeces | host: Homo sapiens | place: India: Bhopal | collected...
AACCCATTTGTCCACCCTATATAATCCGATTAATTGTACTTTTGCCACTGAAAAATGATGGTTGATGTATAGTTTGGCCAGCATTAATCATTTCATCCGCAACCTAAAAAGAGAACGGACGAAGCAATAACAAGCTGTAAAAATTGAATAAACAAAGTATAAACCTAAAAATTGATAAGCAATGAGGAAACAATTATTCTCTATGATGCTATGCCTAGGTGCTGTTGGTGGTGCTTCTTTTGTCACCCCAATGCCCGCAATGGCTGCAGTTGCACAAGATCAGGTGATCACGGTCAAGGGACATGTTGTAGATGATCAGGGTGAACCTCTGATTGGTGCAACAGTTAAGACTAAAGATGCCAAGACTGGTGCAGTTACCGACTTAGATGGTAATTTTGAAATTCGAGTAAAGGCTAATGCGACTCTTTTCGTGAGCTATCTTGGCTACAAGGAGCGTGAGATTGCAGTGCGCGGTCGTGCCATTATCGAATCTATCCAACTCTCTGCCGACAATCAGGTGCTCGACCAGGTTGTAGTAGTGGGTTATGGTACACAGAAAAAGGCAGACCTTACCGGTTCTGTATCTATCGTAAATGCTGAGGAGATGAAGAAGGTGTCAAACTCTAACATCTCTACTATGCTTGAAGGTAAGGTTGCCGGTGTGCAGATTACATCAGACGGTCAGCCTGGTGCAGATCCTAGTGTGAGAATTCGTGGTATCGGTTCTTTCGGTAGCACAGCTCCTCTTTATGTCATTGATGGTGTGCCAATGGGTACCACTATCCGTGACTTCTCTCCTAATGATATCGAGACCATCCAGATCTTGAAGGATGCTTCTGCGGGTGCCATCTACGGTTCTCGTGCTGCTAATGGTGTCGTTATCATCACTACCAAGAATGGTAAGAAAGACCAGCCTTTGAAGGTGAACTACTCTGGTTACTTCGGTGTTGACCAGATTCCAAGTGATGTATATGATGTGATGAATGCCGACCAGTATAGCAACTATCTCGGTCAGGCTTGCAAGAATTCAAACACTCAGTTGCCTGGTGGATATAGTCTCGGCGAGGATGGTAAATATCATTTCCAGGATGCAACCAATACAGACTGGTTTGACGAGGTATTCAAGACTGGTACCCGACAGAACCATAACGTAGCCCTCAGCGGTGGTAGTGCCAACAGTACTTATAATGTATCTCTCGATTACTTCAACCAGAAGGGTACATTGCAGGGTGCAGGTCCTAACTATGAGCGTTATACTGCTCGTGTAAACAACACTATGGACACCAAATTCGTGAAGTTCCGTACTAGCTTGGTATATTCTCATTCAGACCAGGACAATATGGGTCTTTCTAATGCCGGCGAGTATGTTCAGGGCCTTTATGGCGATGTAACTAACGTGCTCCGTGGTACACTCTTGATGCAGCCTACCATCAAGGCTTACGATAACTCAACATGGGTTCTCGATGACAAGGTAGGTGCAGCTAATGGTTATCGCTACGATGCCTATGGCTATGGTGTTTACTATGATGGCATCCACGGTGATATCTCTGCATCCAACCCATTGTTGGTGAATAACCTCATGCAGCGTAATACCTTGGTTGACCGCTTCGTAGGTACGGCTTCTGCTGATGTAGACCTCTTCAAGATGGTAGGCATTAAGAGCAAGAACCATGGCCTTCATTATAATGTGAACCTCTCTTATAGCAAGACCGAGGCTAAGGACAAGACTTGGATTCCTTCCTGGATTCAGAGCAACCGTGTATACCTCGCCAAGGAGAACGAGCGTTTGACCAAGGGCTCTCGTAACTACAGCGATGCTTTGGTAGAGAATACTATTACATACGATGGTAAGATTGGTAAGCACAACATCAACCTGCTCGCTGGTATGACCTATGAGGAGGAGAATACTAATCTCCTGACTGGTTGGGGTGTCAACTTCTCAGAACCATACTTCCTTCAGCTTCAGAATGCAAAGACCACATACTCTTCTTCTTATGAGTATAAGCATAGTCTGGCATCATACATTGGTCGTTTGAACTATAACTATGATGAGAAGTACTTGCTTTCTGCTGTAGTACGTCGAGATGGTAGTTCACGTTTGACCAAGAATATCCGTTGGGCAACCTTCCCTTCTGTATCTGTAGGTTGGCGTTTCGATAAGGAAAAGTTCTTCCCTATCAGCCGCGACATCGTCAATATGTTCAAGGTACGTGCCAGCTATGGTGAACTCGGTAATGAGAACATCGGTGAGTACCAGTATATGGCTACCATGACCCGTAACAATATGACTTATAGCTTTGGAAACAATAAGGTGACAGGCTCTAAGATTGCTACATACGTAAATGAAAACATTGCATGGGAGAAGAAGAAGACTACCAACGTAGGTATCGACCTGGCAATGTTCAATAACCGATTGGAGTTCACTGCAGAGTGGTATAAGAATAAGTCAGAAGACTTGCTTTATGGTGTGCCTGTGCCAGAACAGACAGGTGTAGCTAATACTACTGTAATCATGAATGCAGCCTCTATGGAGAACAGTGGTTTCGAGTTCAGTGCTACCTATCGCAACCGTGATCACGCCTTCAAGTATGATATCAGTGCCAACTTGAGTACCTTGAAGAACAAGGTAACTTCTCTCGGTTTCGGTACAGAGTCTTACATCACAGGTGCTTATGCAACATACGTAGGCCAAGAGATTGGTCAATTCTATGGATGGGTATATAAGGGAATCGCACGTACCCAGGATGATTTGGACAACAATGCAGTTCAGCAGGGTGCCAATATTGGTGACTGCCTCTATGAGGATATCTCAGGTCCTAATGGAACTCCTGATGGCGTAATCGATGCTTACGACCAGACTGTATTGGGTAGTGGTCTTCCTAAGGTAAACTTCGGTTTGAGCACCCACATGGAGTATAAGGGTTTCGACCTCAATATCTCTACCTACGGAGTATTGAATTACCACGTAACTGATGATATCTATAATAGCTTGAACTCTTGCTATGGCTATGGCAATAAGGATGTTGCAATGCTTGATGCCAACCGCTGGTCAGAGGATGGTTCTACCTATCTCTCTAATGTTCCTCGCACATATGCAGCCAACAACGCTACATTGGGTTGGAATGACCTCTTCAGCTCTCGCAAAATTCAGAATGCTGCTTACTGGAAGATAGCCAACGTAGAGTTAGGCTACAACTTCCCAGACAAGTGGTTTGGTGGATATGTCAGCGGTGTACGTCTCTATGTATCAGCACAGAACCTCTACACCTTTACAGGCTATCATGGATATAATGTAGATTATGCTGGCGGTACCTTCACTCCAGGTTACAACTTCTGCTCTTTCCCAAGTGCTAGAACATTCATGTGTGGACTCCATTTCACATTCTAATAGAATGAGAAGAGAAAACTATAAGAATCATTATTATTTAAAGAACATTTGATATGAAACTATATAAATTATCATTAGCTCTGTTCCTTGGTTTCGGTGCAATGTCTATGACATCGTGCGAAGACAAGTTGGAAGTGATAAATCCTAATGAGCAGACAACTGGTACATTCGGCTTTACTTCTGATGACTTGGAAGAGTGCGTCATTGCCGCTTACCATGACCTCCGTATGGAGGGTTCCACTGGCCGTGTAGGTTATACCATAGATGCAGTTCGTGGCGATGAAGTCTGGAACTCATCACAGGTTTGGTATATGCCATTCGATGATATGAATGACCCGGTAACAGATGGAATTTCATTCTGGCCATGGCGTGAGTATTACTATGCCATTAATGTATGTAACTTCATTCTTTCGCGCACAACAGGTGATAATGCTCAACTCAGTGAAAGTATGAAGCGCATTAAGGGACAGGCTCTCTTTATCCGTGGTTTCGCTTATTATAATCTGGTAGGTTATTATAAAGATGTACCATTGATTACTGACTATTCTACCTATTCTTCACTGGATGGTCTTTATGGTGCCAATAATACAAGCGATGAGGTCTTGGATCAGGCAGAGAAAGACTTGAAGGAGGCTATGGAGTTGCTTCCTAACCGTCAGGCTGGTGGCGAGTGGGCAAAGGGACGTGCTACTTGTGGTGCAGCTGCAGGTTACTATGCACGTACTTTGATGTTCCGTCACAAGTATAGTGAGGCTTTGGAAGTTCTCAAGGATATCATCGGTGGTACTAAGTACGGTAAGTACAAGTTGATGGCTAATTATGGCGACAACTTCCGTGAAGGCTCTGCATACGAAAATAATGATGAGAGCCTCTTTGAGGTACAGTATCTGGATTATGGTACTCAGGGCGTTGACGATGAGTGGACTCCTGTCAATGTAAGTCCTAATGCGACTCAGGGACATGCAGTAGAGTCTAACTTTGCTCCTGGTGACTTCGGTGGATGGGCAGACCTTTCTGCATCACCATGGTTGTATAACCTCTTTAAGGAGGAGCGTACTACTGCAGGTAAGCTCGATCCACGTCTCTACTGGACTCTCGGTACATACGAGAAAGAGTGGGAAGGTTTTGAAAATGGCAACGTAGCTTATACCAAGAAGATTACAGCTACTGATACGCTCAGAACCAACAATAACTATGGTGGTATTCCAATTGCCAAGTGGACTAATATGCGCACAGGACTTTATTCATCTGTAGCTACAGGTCTTCGTTGTGGTATCAACCTCCGTATGATGCGTTACTCAGATGTTTTGCTTCGTGCAGCTGAGTGTGAGAATGAGGTAAACGGACCAACAGAGCAGGCTATCAAGTGGATTAATGAAGTTCGTCAGCGTGCAGGCTTGGCAGATTTGAAGCTTGAGGATTTCAATACAAAGGATAAACTCTTTGAGCAGATTGCCAATGTGGAGCGTCCTAAGGAGTTCGGTTGTGAGAATGGCCGTGGTATGGACTTGATCCGTTGGGGATTCTTCTATGATAATGGTCGTCTGGATCAGTTGAAGGAGCATGGAACATTCTACAAGAGCAAGACCATTGATGTAAAAACTCCTGTTACTTATGCTCAGACAAAGACAGACCCTGAACATGTAAAGAGCTCATACGATACCTATTTACCAGGTCATGAGTTCTTGCCAATCTTCCAGACGCTCTTGAACAATAACCCTAACTTAAAGGGTAATTCTGCGAATGAAGGTATTGACAACTCAACCGATTTCTTCGGAAGAGGTTGGACCGTTCATCCTGTAGTAGATTTGAGCAAGTAACAATATTCATGATCATATAAAATAGAATAACAATATGAAACACCTAAATAAATTAGCATCTGTCTTCTGCATGGCAGCCATGGGCTTGACTGCGCTGACAGGATGCGAGGGAAGTGACATGTTTAGTGTCAATGGACCTGATTGGCTTTCTGAAAAGATAGATTCTATCGCAAATAGTAATAAGGATGCTGCGCCTACCATCTCGCCAACTACACTTGGTGCAACAGATAATAGTGATGCCTGGTGGACATCTCACCTGGATGCTGATATCAAGATTGAAAGTAATAAGTCTTATTCAACGACATTTACCAACTATACCTCTGGTGCAAATAACTATAACAACTATGTGGTAGTGCTTCGCAAGGCTGATAAGACAGAGTATGCAGTAATGCGTTCTGATGATTATTGTTGGGGTGATGCTGTTGGTGGAAATGGTGGTCCTCTTATTACTCACAGCAACTCAGCATCAGCAGATTGGGGAGCATGGCTGGCTCAGATGAATGGTGCCAAGGTAACAGTAACCGTAACCAACTATGGTGATAATACAGCAGATGTTGTAGCTGAGGTTACCGGTACTGAAGGATTGACTTCTACCCAGAAATATCTGGGTATTCCTGTTGAGAGTTCTGACCTCTATCTCGACTTCACTACTGATGGTTGTCACTATGTATTCGACAAGGCAGAGATGGATGTGGCTGATGTAAAGGATCAGCAGCCTGAGTCTATGGAGTTGATTGATGTTCCTGCCGAAGTAGACAAGGGTACTTCCTTGAAGGATTTCACTTCTACATTGAAGGCAAAGGTTACTTACGCTGATGGTGCAATCAAGGATGTAGATGCCAGTGACCTTGAATTCGTCGTAGTTCCTGATATGGAGACGGTAGGCGAGAAGTATGTTGTTGCAACATTGAAGAAGACTCTTTTGGGTAAGACTGCAGATAAGACAATCAGTGCAAATGCCAAGTTTAGCGTTGTAGCTGGTATCAAGAGCATTAAGATTACCAAGGCTCCTTCACGTACCAAGTACTACTTCTACAATTCTGCTGCACTTAAGGGCGTAGACCATACATTGGCATTCGACCCAACAGGTATGGAGGTTACTGCTACTTACGTAGAGGGTGATCCTGCAGTGCTCGACAACTCTAAGTTGACATTCTCTAAGATTCCTGCTACAGCTGGTACACATCAGGTAACTATCACTACAGAGAATGGCAAGAAGACTACGGTTGATGTAACTGTTGCTGAGTCAGCTGTTAAGGCTGTAACGATGTCTCCTTCTGTTCTTGGAGCAGAAGATAATAGCACAATGTGGACTGCTCCAACATATACAGAGTTTGAGAAGATTGCTCTTGGTCAGACTGCTGTAATCAAGTTTACAAACTATAGCAACTTGGGAGGCAACTGGTACAACTTCCTGGCTGTGCTCCGTAGTGGAGATGCAGAACAGACAGTGCTTCGTGCTGACAACTATGGCTGGGGCGCTGGTTATGAAGCAAGCAACAAATCTGGTGGTCAGGCAGACTGGGCAACTTGGTTGGCAGCTATGAATGGTGCTCAGGTAACAGCTTACTTTACTAACTGCGGTAATGGTACAGTAGATGCTCAGTTCATCATGGTTGGAACTGATGGTAATACTTATAACCAGTATTATCTTGGTTTGAACAACTTCGATCCATCTGATGTACAGGTTGGCTTCTCTGTTGATGGTAGCCACTTGAACTTTGGCGCAGCATCTGCTCGCAAGCACTACGCTCGTCGTAGATAAGAGAATCTTTGAAATACTATAAAAGGCATGACCTATGGAGCCCTGTTGTTTCCATAGGCTTGCCTTTTTTCGGTTCATAAATACAATATCAAATTAACTACTTCGTAAAAAGATGAAGAAATTATTACTCTCCATGATGGGATTGGCTGCCATCGGCGCCAATGCCCAGACCCAAGTCACAGACAATGACTTATCCAAGGCTTACGAGGCAAGAGCATATAATAAGCGTGTGGTGTGCCATGACCCTTCCATCGTGATGGACGACATCACCAACCCTAGCTCTCCTACCTATTATATATATGGCTCTCACCTGGGTAGAGGCAAGACCACTACTGCTAGCAATTATCAAGAGTGGACCACCTTCAAGGCTGGTGAGGAAGCTACCGGCAATGTGAATAGCCTCTTTGCCAACAAGCAGGGTACCTTGGTGAATTATGCCAATGCTTATGCTTCTCACCTCATCACAGAAGTAAAGAACAGTAAGGGTGAGAAGGTGAAGTTCGGTAACTTCAATGCTCATGGCTGGCAGTATAAGGGATATACTGTAAAGGGTAATCAGTGGGCTCCAGATATTATATACAATAAGACCATGAAGAAGTGGTGCTTGTATATGAGCTTGAACGGAGCTCATTGGTGTTCTTCCATCGTTTGCTTCACCTCCGACAATATCGAGGGACCTTGGGTATATCAGGGACCTGTGGTATTCTCTGGCTTCCAAGGCACATACGAGCATAATGTGTATGCTGCAGCAGATGACTGGAAACATACCGACTTTGCCATCGCTACAGGTGAGTCCTCATTGCCAACTCGATATAAGGTAGCTGATAAGTGGGGAACATACTGGCCAAATTGTATCGACCCATGCGTGTTCTATGATGACAATGACAATCTCTGGATGAGCTATGGCTCATGGTCGGGTGGCATCTTTATGATTCGCTTGGACAAGAGCAATGGCCTTCGTGATTATTCTTATAAATTCCCTTATCAGGTGAATGGCTCTACCACAACTCCTGGAGCAGCCAATGCCAACTGTACTAGCGATCCTTACTTCGGCAAGAAGATAGCAGGTGGTTACTATGTATCTGGCGAGGCTAGTTATATCCAGAAGATTGGCAAGTATTACTTCCTCTTCATGAGCTATGGTGGCTTGACTAGTGATGGTGGTTATCAGATGCGTATCTTCCGTTCAGAGAATCCTGACGGTCCATTCGTAGATTGCAATGGTACTTCTGCCGTTTATAATAGCTATAAGATGAACTATAGTTCTACTACAGCTGATAACCGTGGCGTATTGCTCTTCGGTGGCTATAAGTGGGATGCGATGTCTGGTACGGAGATAGCACAGGGCCATAACTCTGCCTTCATCGACAAGCAGGGACGTGCATTCGTAGTTTATCACACTCGTTTCAGCAATGGTGGCGAGGGTCATCAGGTACGTGTTCATCAGCTTTTCTTGAATGATGAGGGATGGTTGATGGCAGCTCCATTCGAGTTTGATGGCGAGACTGTTACCCATTCTGACATCGCATCCAAGGCATCTATCGCAGATGCTGACATTGTAGGCGACTATCAATTTATGCGTCATCAGTATGGTCAGAACACTGCTGCCAAGGCTTTCGAGACACCAGTCAATATCACTCTCAATGCCGATGGAACTATCACCGGTGCCGAAAATGGAACCTGGAAGCGTACGGCTGGTACTGATTACATCCACCTGACTATCAATAATGTAGTTTATCGTGGTGTGTTGGTTAAGCAGACCATCGACTATACCAATATCCCAGCCATCGCCATCTCTGCTCTCTCATCATCAAGCGGTAGTCTGACTATGGGACAGAACAACTTCACCTATCAGCAGGAGGTTTGGGCTGTAAAGGCTGATGCTAAGGCAGCCATTAAATATACCATTAAAAAGATGACTTTGCCATTTTCTGATGGTGCTACTTTGAATGCGGCTCCTTCTTTGCCTACACAGGGTAAGATGGGCGCAAATATTTCCTGGACATCAAGTGATCCGTCTATCCTGACCGATGAGGGCAAGGTAAAAGGCAAGGGTAACGTTACTATGACCATGACCATCAGCAAGGACGATTATGAGTATGTAAAGGATTATACCCTGAATATCGATGCTGAGGCTGAGGAAACAACTCCAGTTTACTATCCTGTTTCAGCACAGAAGAATACAACTTCAGGCTGGTGGAAAAACTTCTCTTCTGATTATGTCTTGAAGTCAGGCAAGAAGGCTGAGTTCAAGTTCTATAATTATAGTGATGAGGTTAATAATTGGGACAATTGGGCATTGGTTGCTGCATCGGCATCTCGTGGAGCTTCTAATTATGCAGAGTATTTCGTGCTTCGTAACGACAATTATGCATGGTTTACAAAATTGGGTGGTAACACCAATGAAAATACAGCCAATGTGCAGTTTACCTTGGACAATAATTTCGATTGGACTAATTTCAAGCAAGATATGAATGGTTCTTTGGTCGATATGGTTGTTGAGTATGTTGCAAGCGGTACCATCAAGGTGAATGCTACGATAACAAAGGATAAGAAAACTTATAATTATGCCTTTAGTATGACTTCTAACACAATTAAGGGAGACGTAACTCTCTTCTTCGTAAACGAGAAATCTTACATCGATGGTTCAAGCCTTTCTACAGGCATATCGAACCCTATCATCATTCAGAAGAAGAATGATGGCAAGTGGTTCAACCTCTCCGGTCAGCAGGTAGACAAGAGCTACAAGGGTGTAGTGATTGTGAACG
>ERZ1023619.350-NODE-350-length-9656-cov-19.506926_pt1 | contig 9656 bp, 7 predicted proteins | sample MGYA00380329_ERZ1023619 | MGnify/ENA primary metagenome ERZ1023619 (study PRJEB33179, sample SAMN07448976) | human gut metagenome | biome: Human-gut; feature: Human associated habitat; material: Faeces | host: Homo sapiens | place: India: Bhopal | collected...
TTATGGCTCATCAAGTACTCGTTCAAGTCCTTGTAACCTGTGTATAGATGCGAACGCCCTACGACTTCTTACCTGTCAACTTGTTGGGTAGCTTGTAGGGTTACTTGTTGGGGGCTTGTAGGGTACTTGTTGGGGCAAGGCACAAAGAAAAGTGAGCTGTGGGGTAACTGTATGACAACTATGGGGTAACTGTGGGGTAATTTTGATGCCTATGTAGCAGGAAACGCTAAACAATTTCTTCGTTTGAGTCCCAAAATAGAAAGAAACGCTAAACAATACCTTACCTGAAGAAAAAAGTGGGCATTGTTTTGCGTTTCTTGCCATTTAGGAAGCCGTTGGACGAATTATTTAGCGTTTATTTCTACTTTTGATGGTTGTTGGTGCTTTTATTTAGCATTTCTCGCTACTTTTAACCTCTGTTGGAGGTATCGACGCACGTTTCTTGTCATTTTGGGATTCAACTAAGGTCTTGTTTTGCGTTTCTTTCTACATTCAAATGCTAACGGAGATATTGATGCAAGTTTCTTACCCCAATCAGAACTAACAAGAGCAAGAAACGGCGTTTCTTACAGCATTTGCAATTCCAGTTCTATAATAAACGTGCGCCAATGGTATAACAACCGTTAAAAAGTAGGTTTTATTTCGCAATTTCATCCGATTTTTATTCATTTATTCTCATTTTAGCGATTATTTTTGTATATTCGCATTCGCAATCGGGAAACCGACAACGCAAAAATCTAAATGTCGAACTTAATTCCAGTGATTATGAAGGAAATAAATGACATCAGTTTGCCACGCATGAATAATGGTGCGCATTTCACGTTCGTAAGTAACATTCTTGCACGTGTTGAGTCAGACAGTGCTGTAAAGAGCAAGGCTGCTGACCAAGTAAGTAATTTCAAGACTGCCGTCTCAACAGAGGACGAAGTTCTGAAAGTTTCGCAGAAGAGTCTTTTGACCGATGACATCGCCAAGGCAGACAACGACCGTGACGCACTCTATGCTGGCTACAAGAAAGCCGTTGAAGCATTCCTTGCTATGCCTATCGCAGACATGGCACAGGCTGCAAAGGTTCTCGCACAGCACATCAAGGACTACAAGATTAACACCGCCGACCAACTCGACAAGGAGACCGGTCTTTTGGTGAACTTTATCACAGACCTTGAAAACAAATATTCTGCACAGGTTGCCAAGTTGGGCTTGACAGCATTTGTTACCAACATGAAGGAAGCCAACGAGCGTGTAAGAACACTTACTTTGCAACGTACTAACGAGAAGATGGGCGTATCTGTCGGAGCTTTGAAGACTGCTCGCACAGCAAGTGATAACGCTTACCGTGCATTGGTGAAGATGGTGAACGCTCTTGCCCTCGTCTTTGGCGAAAAGGATTATGCTCCGTTCATCGACTACGTGAACACCGAGATTACTCACTACAAGCGTGAGGTACTTGGTCAGAAGTCTTCCGCTCCTTCTACTTCGGGTAGTTCTTCTGCGGATTCTGGCAGCAGTACCCCAAGTGGAAGTTCATCGTCAGACTCAGGCTCATCAAGTGGTAGTTCTTCATCAGGTGGAAGCTCGTCTTCTGATGGGGATAATGCCTATGTCGGGCTGTAGTAAATCAGAAAAAGATTGTTCAATGCTGTTCTCTATAAGTTGGGAGCAGCATTGATTTGAGTAGCATAGAATGAATGCAAAAACAAATTTCTTATGGCAAAGATTATTGTAAGAAACCAAACGATAAAGACTCTAACAAAAGATGGGGTTGACTACATCTGCATTACCGATATAGCAAGGCAGAAGAATCCTGTTGAGCCTAAAGATGTGGTAAAGAATTGGTTACGCGCCAAAAACACCTTGGAGTATTTGGGACTTTGGGAACAGTTGAACAACCCTAATTTCAAAGGGGTCGAATTCGACCCCCTTTTGAAAGAAGCAGGTTCAAATGCTTTTACAATGAGTCCAACTCGGTGGGTGGAACTTACCAATGCAGTAGGTATCGTATGCAAGAATGGAGCGAATGGAGGCACTTATGCCCAAAGGGATATTGCCTTTAAGTTTGCCAGTTGGGTTTCTGTGGAATTTGAACTGTATTTGATAAAAGAGTTCCAGCGACTAAAGGAAGAAGAGCAAAAGCAGATAGGATGGTCTGCCAAACGTGAGTTGTCCAAGATAAACTATCGCATCCACACGGATGCAATCAAGGCGAATCTCATACCGTCAGAGGTAACTCGTGAGCAAGCAGCCATGAAGTATGCAGATGAAGCGGATGTACTCAACATAGCAATGTTCGGTATGACGGCAAGGCAATGGCGTGAACAGAATCCCGACAAGAAAGGCAACATTCGAGATTACGCCAGCATCAACGAGCTTATCTGCCTATCGAATATGGAGAATCTCAACGCTGTGTTTATCAATGATGGAATGCCTCAGTCTGAGCGACTGATAAAACTCAATCAGATAGCCATTCAGCAAATGAAGATTCTTGAAGATACTGGTGGAAGAAACCTGTTGCAATAATCGTTTTTTAGTTGTTGAGGAAATGGATATAGGTAGCAATTACCCCTTTTCCTAACCATAAAACAATAATTATACGTTAAAATATCATATCAAATTCTTCATTGCAATTAATTTTTGTTATTTTTGCACTCGCAATTCATTATGTGAAGCACGACTTTTACATTTTGTTTGCAAGTTCACGGATTGTTAAACTAAAAAAGAGTAAATAAGAAACAGACATTACACAAGAATGAAACGCAAAAGGATTGAGCCATTCCAAGAATAGCCTTTCCTCTATAGAGACTTAAAACGAGGTGGTAAACCTCAATTTTTAACCCAAGCGTTTCCGTTCTATACTTTTTAGATATTGAGCTTTAATGCTCTTGTTCTCTTCTTTTTGAATACCGCCAATTTTCAACACACGAGGACAAGAAGGCAGAAGGTTCACGCTCATAAGGCGTGGACTGTTCTGTGCTTGTTGTGTGTGCAGGTCACTTGGCGGTAACCTAAAAAGAAGACAAGCATAAGAACGGTTGCACGCCTTTTCATTATCCCTCACAATCATGAGATTTATTTATATTTTATTAATGCTGTTCTCAACCCTTTGCGCAAACGCCCAACTTATATCTGCTGTACGAGATTGCAAAGGACAGCGTGAGCTTGGAGAACTTGAAGGTACATATATATACCACAAAGCCTTTCAGAATGTTACCCTTGATGATGATGCTTACATACAATGTTGGCGGACTAATGCTCTTACTCCCAAAGGAAAAATAGACTCTTTGACAATAAGCAGTCTTAAAACATATTGTTTTACAGAAAAAATTGATGGTAAAGAGATGGGTTGTAAATGCGTTTTTCACGAGCGAATTGTCTTAAAAGAATTAAAAATCTTTTACCAAAGATACAAAAAGGACAACAAGATAAACAAGGAACCGAAATATTTTATCATGGGAACATATGAACGTTGGAATGGTGACTTTGACCTCAATAAGAGTTCATGGTTTTATGACAAAAAAGAATGTTCTAATTTTGACACGACAAAAATAGGAAAACGCTTTAGACGGAAATTTGAGCCACGTGAGTCTGAACTGGAAGTAACCAAAGATTTTTTTGATTGGCTACATCAACTTTCTGATGAATGGAAAATAACGGAAATAGAATCTGAAAAGATTGAAGACCACGACTCATCAGGTTTTGACCCCTTTTGGTTGTATTAGTAAATATTCAAGTAAGTTTTTAAATAAATGGAAAAATATTTATGAAAAAGTCTATTATTATTTTACTCTGTCTCTTTTGGACATTGTATAGCAAAGCGCAAGGAGTAGAATACCAAACATTCATTTATACAAGTGATGAACTTGCAGATGAAATCGCAAAGCAGAGTGAAGAACTTGGCACTTCGAGAGGTTATCTTGGAGACTTGTTTAATGCAAGCAAAGAAGCAGGAAAAGGCATAGCTTCTGGCTATGTTACATCTTTCATAGATTTAGGTGTAAACGCCATAGGTGCATTATTAACCCGCAACTCACGGTTGAAAGAAGAATGGGAAGAGACTGTCAAACAAGAGAATGTTTATCAAACACAAATCAGCACAGTTTCTGAGGTTAACGACTTTTATAAACAGACCTCTTTTGATGGTGCTATGGATCCTAAGGGTATGCGTTTTGATGGGATTGGTTGTTTGAGAAAAGAAAACAAAGACACTGTTTTCTATATATCCTGTCATATTGACCGCTCTAAAATCAATAGAATCATTAACCATTCAAAATTTGAGTTGGTTCTTGATACATTGATTATCAGCCCAACGCATTCCAATCTGCCAAACTCTTCATTGGATATACCATTTTCATTTGAAGAGAGAAAGAACTTTACTCTCTCTATGAACATTAAACTTTTATCTTCATGGATGAATGAAATTGTACAGTTGCAGAAGAATCAGGAGTTAGGAGAGTTCTCGATAAATATACCTGTTGACCAAAGTGTCTTAGATAATAAGGGATATCTGCACTATGTTCGCAATGCCAATGATGCTCCTGCTTACAAAGTTTTAGGTGAGAGCTTTATTGTTCCACGTTCTTATATGGGGTATCGTGACGAAAACGATAATTATAAGAACAGTTGGGGAACAGGAGAATACAAACTTGATATTACGTTGAAAGAAACTTGTGATGTTACAGACCAATACAGAAGCAAATGGAAAGAAGACAGAAAACGTCGTAAGGAAATGCAACCAAAGGAGAAATTCTTTGCAAGCAGTTGGCAAACAATCTCCAACCAACGTTGGGACGAACTTACAAAATCGTGGGTCATAACAACATTGAAAGCTCCTGCAAGCATCATTACTAAAGACGTAATAGACAAGTTGGGATTGACAGCAGACAATAATAACGGAATGGGTGAATTCTAAAAATGCCTATATGGTTAATCTAAAAGCTTTCCGAAATAAAATCATAAATCTATTAGCAAATACCTGTACGCAAAAAGTTTTGCGTGCAGGCTATTTGCTTGTGCCAATGATTATAACATATGCTTGCTTGTGCTTATATATCTCTTGGTCACATATTCCAGAAAGAAATATTACAGCAGAAGTTTCGGCTTTAGGATATTGTTCAGATAGTTCATATTGTAACTTTCGCATAAATATTGATGCGGTAGGAATGTCGAAGCATCATAAAGACAACTTTTATGACAACTATGTCGAAATAGGGAATCACCCTTTATATGCAAGAAGGATAGAACTTCCTGATTCTTTTTACCAAGTTTTCAAGCCTATATGTTTGGCTAATGAAGAATATTTAGAAAAGATGAAAAGTTTTTATTCTTTGAATTACGAATTTGGTGCAACGATGCCTGCAAAATTGCCCAAAGAACAAGAAAATGAAACGCTATATACTTATTGTAATAACTTTACTTTTAATTATGCTTCTAATCCAAAATGGAAAGAAAATGGAGCTGAGAAGATTACTTATGGCAATGGACTAATTGTTTTTAATGAGACGTATGGACGTGGATATTTGCGTTTCAAGTCAAATCTTTTCAACCAAATTCCACGATTGTGGTCACGCTGGGATATAACACAAAGCAATGTTTCCCTACACCTAAAATGCAACAATATAAGATGTGATACTATATCATTGGAATTCTATGGAGCTTCACTTTTCTCCGAAATGTACCCTCGCCCAGACTATATCAATATGAGTAGAATTGAGTTTACAGATTCTATAAAAATCAATGAAATCATTTCAAAGGGACTCAGATTTCATGTTGAATTTGTTCAATTAAGAGAGATGGCTGAAACAAGGATAATAGTACTAACGTCTATCCTCTCTTTGGCACTATCATTAATAGGAAGTATCATATACAAACGTTTTTTAGAATGAGACTATTATTATCAATCACTATGTTTTTCTCTGTTGTCAGTGTTTTTGCTCAGACAGAAGAATCAAATAAATATTTTAACCAAGGAATGGAATTGTATAATCAAGGAAAATATACAGAGGCAATTCCATGCTTTGAAAAAAGTGACTCTATAGATAAAAGAACACTAGACTCTACAAGTAATCGTAGTGATTACTCTGTTATGTGGTTGGCATCATGTTATTATCATCTTGCCGAATTTGACAAAGCCAAAGAAATTGATAGTACAAATAGTTTTGTTTTTCCTATTGATAGGAATAAAACAGTGCTTTCTGACAAATATTCGTTAGAAGGAAATGAATTGGTTGAGAAAAATAAAATAGAAAAAGCGCTTGAATGTTATTACAAATGTGCTAATCTTGAAAAAGAAAATCTTGGAGAAAAAAGTGTTTCATATGCTAATACATTACTTGACATATATTTATGCAAAGAGAATAACAATCTTAATGAAGGTTTGGACACTCTTTATTATAAGATAAGTAATATTTATAAAACAAGATTAGGCCAATATAGTCATCCTTATTGGTTGATAAATGTTGTTGATGCATATAGATTGTTGTGGAATCGTAGCCTTACGGATTCTTCAAGCATAAAAAATACACTATCAAAATTTATAGAATCATATAAGATAGCTTGTAAAATTCGTAAAAATCATTCTGATATTTCTGATGTGTTATGTGGCAGGTTATCGTATGTTATAGCGTATCTATATTCCAAACTTGCAGAAAGTTCAGAAAGAACAAACGAGAGGAAACTTTATGCTTCTCTTGCTAGTTCCTATCATTATTATAGTAAAATTGCGGGTAAGGAATTAGAGGATTATAAAAAGGTAATGCCTATCAAATATAATTTTGATAGCTCCTTTTGTTATGAGGTATTAAGCGGAAAACAAAATGTAAATTTTGATTTGTATAAACACCTTTTAGAGTATAGCTTAATTGATTTAAACTTTTCTGCTATTGCGTTAGTTGTAGATAATCTGTCAAAAGTTGTTCCTGATAGTATAATCTATGCTTACGCAATGGAGAAATTAGGCAATAAAGATTATATTGATGCCGCCCAACTTGTGGATATTTGTCGCCGAAGTTCTTTTGACAAGACGGAATCTATAGAATCTGACTTTTACAGCACTAGCTACGCACTTTTACAGTATATGGTAATTGGTGAAACTTATCATGTTCAAAACATATGTATGAATGTCGATTCTTTTAAAAAGCAAAAAGATTATGATACAAATTATGATTTGGAGAAAAATAGTTTAGCTTGGCATGAGGCTCAATTTGGAAAAAACAGTAGCTATTACACAAAACGCCTTTTAAGACAAAGTGCTAAAGAACTATTTGAAAATGGCAATTTTGATAAAGCTATAGCATGTGCACAAGAATGCTTAAACATTTGTTATGATATGCCTTATGCAGATAGCTTGTATATAGCACTTGCATATAAAAGTATAGGTGTCTGTTATACTTATATGGGTAAGGAATATATTGAAAAGGCAGAACTTGCATTAAAAAAATCATTTGACATTTTTTATAGAAACTTAAAATACAACAGATTTACCTTACCTCGTTTAGAAGCAATGGAATGTGAAAATAGTTTTGTAAATGATAGTAAATCTTTTTACTTGAGAGATGAGTATGATGGGGCTAAGGTAGAAGATTTTCTGAATCTTACCATATTTTTGAATACTATATATAAGTCAACAGGAAATATTAAAGCGTTGGCTTATACGACGCAGCATGCAATAAACATTTTAGAAAAACCATCATACAATGACAAAATGGATTATCCTGAGTTATATCAAGACATGTGTGTAGTATGTTATTGTGATATAAGGCAAATTTATACAGACAAATACTTACCAGAATTTGACAGTATAGCAATGAACAATATCATTAAATATTTTAGAAACCAACCTGCAAAACAAAGAAATAAGTATTACTTGAAGAATTCCACAAAGAGATATTTTTCGAGTTATTTGGATATGTACTACAAAGTAGATAGTCCAAATATCTACTACCAATATTGGTTCGAAAACAATTTGCTGACACTGTGTTATGAGAAACCATCCAATGTTACAATTGGAGAGGCTTATAATGCTGCATTGTTTAGTAAAGGCATTCTGTTAAATACTGAAATAGAAATGCGAAAACTTATCGCAGAGAGTCAAGATAAGACTCTAATAGATAAATTTCAAAAGTTACAAAAATATTATCTGCAATTAGAAAATGCAAATAGAGAAAATAAAAAAGGTATGAACAATGAAATTGAATACCTTGAAGCAGAACTGTTGACAAAATGCAAAACATATGGTGATTATACAAGGAAATTATCCTATAAGTGGCAAGATGTAAAATCGAAGTTGGCTAATGGGGCTATTGCTATTGAGTTTGTTACTTTTGCAACAGGAAAAGATAGTGTTCTTTACGCAGCTTTAATTCTTGGCAAAAAGTATTCTGCTCCTAAGATGATACCTCTTTTTGAAAAGAAGCAATTGCAGCGTATAGAAAAAGATAATTATTATAAAAGTAATGAATTATATCGTCTTATTTGGAAGCCAATAGAGACAATGTTAGCAAATGCCACAAAAGTTTATTTTTCACCTATAGGTGAGTTGTATAATATAGCATTAGAGAATGTTCCTGGCGTTGAGAAATTCCAAAAGGCATCATTTTACAGGGTATCAACAACAAAAAATATAATAACTGATAGCAACATTAATACATTAAACAAAAAAGCAATAATATATGGGGGCTTAAAATATGATACGGATGAAAGTACATTAATCAATGACGCTCACATATATAATGTAGATAGGAATCTTATCGCAGATGACAATATTGCCGATTCTTTGAATTTAAGAAATGGGGTAGTATATTTACCTGCAACAAAAGAAGAAGCGTTGGATATAGAAACAAAATTGTCAAAATCGACAGTTCAAACGAGTTTGTTTACAGGCCCTAAAGGTACAGAAACTTCTATCAAATCTTTTTCTGGAAAAGATATAGAAATGATGCATATTGCGACGCATGGCTTTTATTGGACAGAAGAAGAAAGTAATCGAATGGGAGAACTTAGGTTTATAAGAAATGCTGCTAATTCTGATATGGAAGACAAAGCCTTAACCCGTTCGGGTTTGTTGTTCTCTGGAGCTAACAATGCATTGTCTGGCAAAAAAATACCACAGGGAATTGACGATGGCATTCTTACTGCAAAAGAAATATCTCAAATGGATTTGAGAAAACTTGATTTGGTTGTTCTTTCTGCTTGCCAAACAGGATTAGGAGAAATTTCTGGTGATGGAGTTTTTGGATTACAAAGAGGATTCAAAAAAGCAGGAGCAAATACTTTAATGATGAGTCTTTGGAAAGTTGATGACAAGGCCACGAAGTTGTTGATGAGTAGGTTTTATTCAAATCTTGTTGCAGGGAAAAGTAAAATTGAGTCTCTTCGTGATGCTCAAAAATACGTTCGTGAGTATGAAACAGAAGTCGAAGTCAGGCCTCATAACAAACCTGCTATTTCTGCTCATGCTAAAGTGCAAGTGCAGCAAAGTAATACACAGCAAAAGATAATAAAGAAGGTGCATCCTTATAAAGACCCAAAATATTGGGCTGCATTTATTCTTTTAGATGCTTTAAACTAATTTGGTTAATAGCGGTTATCTCTTTAAAAGATAACCGCTATTTTTATGTCCTCAAAGACATAGCAAGGTATGTTTTGAGTTACTCAAAACCTTT
>ERZ1023619.352-NODE-352-length-9600-cov-17.674594_pt1 | contig 9600 bp, 13 predicted proteins | sample MGYA00380329_ERZ1023619 | MGnify/ENA primary metagenome ERZ1023619 (study PRJEB33179, sample SAMN07448976) | human gut metagenome | biome: Human-gut; feature: Human associated habitat; material: Faeces | host: Homo sapiens | place: India: Bhopal | collected...
CAATCGCATCAGCGCATTGCAGTTAGCATAGCTAACATGTTCAATAACTCAACTCTGCCCCCGACACTGAGCCGTGTCGGGGGCTTTTACTAATAACTGATGGATGTTCTGAATATTGATGATACCAAGGCTGGAGCAGTCTTTCTGCTTCGCCAATTGGTCAAAGGTGATAATACGAGTATAGAACTCAGAAATAGCATGATTCGAGCAGACGTGGATGACAGCTATTTCAAGTTTATCATTGAGGGGCTTAGCGAGGCGTGCTACATCGAGAAGTCCTTCAGCATGTGGCGGATAACTCCCAAAGGGGTGCGATATCTGCAGGAATATGAGAGGCGACTGAATGTTGGCTCGGATTGGTCGATAGAGGGCAATTCTTCTGCTCAGGAAAAACAAGAGGCTGAGAAGATAAACGACCGAAGGTGGAATAGAAAAATGACAGTTATTGCGATTGTTATTGGCCTATTATCCTTAATAGTAGCTTGCATAAGCCCTTTGGTAGAGAGGGGATGGCAAGCCATAATATCGCTAATCCTTGGAGAATAGATATGATGTAGAGGGTCTTGATACGGCTCTCTATATCTTTTTTATAAGATTCTTTTCTTTCCATACCTTATTATATTTATGAATTCATCCGCAAAATTAATTATTTTTCCACCAATTCGCAAAATTTTCCTTAAAAAGCTTGGCACTTCCATTTTTTTTCTCCTTCGTTTTTAGGATTATTTTCCTAAAAACTTAGGAAAACATTTGCTCGTTTCAGAAAATAATACTACCTTTGTCCATAGAAATACAGATGAGTCAGACACGGGCAGAGCAGGGCTTGTGAGTGGCTATTTAAGATATACAGCTGTGACCGACCTGTGCAGAAGGACTGCTCTCCCGATGCACAGGTCATTTTTTTATTTATGGCAAAGAAGAGAAAACTTCGGTTAGATGATGATATGGACTACTTTGATAGTCAATATTTGGATTATCAAGATAAAAAGAGAAAACAAGCAGAGATGGAACGGAAAGCAGAGAGGAGGGATAATATCAAATTTTGGATGGAAGTGGTGACTTTCGTTATTATGATTTTCACTATCCTATATTCATATTTAGAGACTATCTTAGGACGAGTATGGCGATGGCTCCTATCACTATGGACTGAATGATGGTTATGACAAATAAAAGATTGATGCTCCTGCCATGTCTGAGTTGTCCTTTGTTGACGATGTCTATTCGCTCATTGGTTATATCAATGAGCATTGAGATCTTTTTCAGATAAGAGTTTTCTTCCATACCTTATTATATTAATGAATTCACCTGCAAAATTAACCTTTTCCCATCAAAAACACAACTTTTTCCCAAAAATATTTGCCAGTTCCAAATATTCTCCTTATCTTTGCCAATGCTTACAAGATGATAGTAGTCTATCCGGCAGGGCGACCGTTTCGCCTATGGCTTCCAGCCGCAGGCTTTTTTTATGCCTCGGGAATTCATTTCCCTAACTGGAGAAAAATATTTTCCCAACTGGGGAAAAAGGAAAACTCTATATGGCGGCTGCATGAACCGTAAGATTTGATTTGTCCTCTCGGATAAGCCATCATCTTGTAAGCAACGGGGAATGCAGCCGCCACCCTTTTATACAATCGGCTGTTAATGCTTACAAGATGATGCAATATGCAGAATTCTATTTTGATTCAGGATGCGATACAGGCCAAGCCTGCAGGCATCCCAGTGAACGAGGGGCTCAAGACCCTCAAGTGTGCAACCAAGCGCGAGCTCAAGCGACTCAGCAAGACCAAGAGCGAGACCTTCAGCATCCTCTGCGATGAGGAGGTGACCTATGGCGAGGTGGTCATAGCCATGATTGGCTGCGTGGCGCTCATGGCCATCGTGGCTCTCAGCGGATACTTTTTCGGAGGGGAGGTGATGTGATGGCAGACAACAAGAAATTCCGTATCGTAGGCGAGTACTATGGCAATAAGGCTCCTGAAGGCGAGGAGCACATGGCGTACATCAAGAAGATGAACAGCGCGCTGCGCGCATGGGCCGACCTCAACGATGAGCGTGGCTATATCCTTATCACTGTAGCCGAGAGCAAGGAAGGGACAGCAGTCCTCAACGGCAAGGTCGTAGTTAAGGCTACAAGTTCCTGCGACGTTGAAGGCAATAACAAAAGACTGTCATACGTCCTCAACCTTGTGTTGCACGACGATGAGAGAATTCGCGAAATTCTCCGTCTTGCAGCAAAAATAGACGGTTTCGACTTTGAGAAAGGAGGCGACGATGGCGAAGAATAAACAGCATGATATTTCTTCTCTCGACTCAAGACGCAGACGCATTCATCTGCGTCTTGTGGAGAGATACTGGGAGCTTGACCGCGATTTCGTTGACCTGTGGGGGCTCAAGGAGCGGGCTGTGATAGAGTTGAAGCTTTGCCGTCGCGACAGAGTGAGAGACACGCAGAGAGACATCGTGCAGCGCTTGGAGCGAGAGCTGACCAGCATCTCACGCCAGCGAGACAAATATGGTCGGTGGGCATCATGCATCTATTACTGGATGATGATCCACGACCTTGCAGCAGAGAGAGTGGCGCTGCGTCATCAATGTGATGAGGCAGCAGAAGAGTTACAAACCATTAATTTCGTATAATTATGCCAAAGACAAATAATTCACAATCAAGAATAATGCTTGACGCTTATTTCAAATTTCGTTCTCCACTCCCTGACACGGACGAGGATGGGCGATCATACAAGAAGTCATTCAAAACGACAGAGGAGATAGCCGCAGACTTGGCTACCATGGCGGTCGTCGACTTCTCCGACATTGTCACATATATGCGAGAGCATGAATATGTGGTCGCAACGCAGCCAGATGGCACGATAGCATGGGCTATCTGGGAAAAATTGGTGGACATTTGATGATTTTCTCATAATAATCGTTTATTTTTAATTTTTTTTGCTACTTTTGTGGCAACTTAAAATTTTTGAATGATGAGCGGAGAGTGGCGCGTGAGCGTCGCTCTCCGTATTTTTATGTCCATACCCTCCATATTATCTTTGCATCAAAAAAGATAATATGACCATCAAATCAGCTCCGTCGGGCACATGTTTCCTTTATAACATCCGTGACCTCGACATCCTCACATCTATGAGCCGTGTGCTCGTCACTATCAAAATAGGCGATTCCACCGTCTATGATGAGTTTCTCTATCCTGCCGATGGAGAGATACAGCTGTCGGACCTCGCAGACATCTATCGGCCTTATGCCAGACAGCAGCTCATCGTTGACTCTGTCATCACCATCACGGAGCAGAAAGTCTCTACAGGTGTAGAGACCGATGAGGTGACGCAGAGCGACAAGAAGACTGTCAATCTCCGTGTCCTCTATGCCACCGTGGATATTCCAGATATCGACTGCCAGGAGTTCACGGACACGCATTTCCTCACCCTGCTGCAGGATGCCAAGACAACCTCACTTGGCAGACTGGAATATCTGCATTATCTCGGCACCGACACAGCCTCCGTCACGGCATACTTCACCGACGGCACCAAGCAGCTCTTCACAGCAGAGGTGGTGGGTGGCAATGCCAAATACACCACCATCGACGTCTCACCTTCCAAGTTCTCGGTCAGAGACAAGGTGCTGTCATACTTTGACGTCAAGGCAGGGGAGCGCCTTCAGACGTTCATCATCGACCAGGAACAGCCCGACTGCGCTCCGATACTCCTCTTCACCAACTCCTTCGGGTGCCAGGAACTCATTTACTGCACGGGCAAGCATGAGGTGGCTCCTGAATACACCCGTGACTCAGCCGTCATCGGAGGCAAGAACATCAACTACCGCATCACAGAGAAGCGCATCTTCAAGGCAGACACAGGACCGCTGACAACAGCCATGGCCAACTGGGCTGACGACCTCTTCCGTTCCGATGAGGTCTATATCGTCAATATCTATGGTGGAGAGGCTGCCGTCGGCAAGCAGGTCACCATTTCCGACTCCAAGAGCGACAATGACAACCTGCTCGAGACCATTCCTCGCTTCACCTTCAGCTATGCTTACTCGCAGCGCCAGCACAATGTCCTGGACATGCACCGTGCAGGCCGAATATTCGACAACACATTCGACAACACATTCAACTGATGAAGAGAGCAGCTTTCCATATCAATGAGGTTCTGAAGATGATGGACAAGGCCAAGGACGACCATGCCACCATCAGGCTTCGGGCATGGACCACCGACGGCAGAACCGTCAATTATGACGGATGGCTCGTGTCGGGTGGCAGCTGGCGTGGAGGCTTCCACCGTCTCATGCATCCAGCCACAGGCGAGGTGCATACTCTGCCCGACGTTTTTATTTATGAATTTTTAGGTTTACCAGTATATCTATGAGCAGACAGAAATATTCCATGCAGCAGGTCGGGGCGCATGGTGACAGTGAGCGATATATGCTCATGCCGACCACTGCGGTTGGGGGTTCTACCACCAACCAGGCTGCCATCGAGCAGCAGTATGGCAGAGACACCCATTTCCTCGGATCAGGCGAAGTGGGTGATGCCTACTATTCGCCTATCACCGTCAATGGGCAAGACTATGAGTATATCAACTATGGCGATGACAATGACATGCCTTATGAGCTGCAGCGTCTCCTTCGCATGAATATGATTGCGCAACGGGCACAGGCATTCAACGTGCAGTGCTGCTACGGCCAGGGGGTACGTTTCGTGGATCGTGCGACAGGCAAGGACACCGATGATGCTGAGATCCGTGCCTTCTGTCTGCGCAACAGCGTGCATGAGATATTCATGGAGCAGGCCACAGACATGAAGTTCTTCTTCTGGAACGTCACCGTCATCATCCTCTCACGTGACCACTCCAGGATACTGCAGATGCGGCACAAGGATGTGTCATACTGCCGTTTCGAGCGCCCCAACGAGAAGACAGGTCTCATCAATCACATCTTCTATGGCGACTTCCGCAAGGCGATGTCACCCATCAAGGCAGAGGCCATCCCGCTGCTTGACATCAACGACCCGCTGGGCGACCTCTTGGCACGCATGGGCAAGGGGCCAGACATCTATACAGGCGAGAAACATCCTGCACCTAAGATAGGCCATGACTGCAAGTTCGCCATCGTGTCGCGCATTCCTACTCCTGGTTATCAGTATTATCCGATACCTTATTATGCCTCCATGTTCGACGATGCGTGGTACGACATCTATCGACTCATCGGCATTGGCAAGCGCTACATGATCAAGAACACCTCTGCACCTCGCATTCAGATAGAGATACACAAGGATTATTGGATGAACCTCTGCAACGAGGAGGGCATCATCGAACCTCAGAAGCGCAAGCAGCGCATCGATGAGGAGAAGCAGTCCATCATCGACTTCGTGTGCGGTACGGAGAATGCAGGCAAGGCTCTCATCACAGGATATTACTTCGACCCGAACGGCAAGGAGCAGCGCATGGTGCGCATCATCAACCTCAATGAGAGTGGAAAGAAGGAGGGTGGCGACTGGGCTGACGACATGTCGGAGGCTTCCAATGCGCTCTGTTTCTCACTTGGCGTGCATCCCAACTTGGTGGGTGCTACACCGGGCAAGAGCCAGATGAACAACTCGGGTTCCGACAAGCGCGAGCTCTTCATCCTGAAGCAGTCGCTCGAGAAGCCTTGTCACGACATCATGGTCAAGCCATACCATGTCATCTTACATTACAACGGATGGAGCGAGCGTGGCATCACCGTCGACGTGCCTATGATAGAGCTGACAACACTCGATAAGAATAAGGACATGCAACAATCATCAGTTAAAAATAACGGCAATAACAATGAAGATTGAAATCAATAAACAGGATTTTGACGATGCCATCTTGGTGGCAACGTCATCCAATCCGGAGGTCTTCAACTTGGTGAGACCTCATTTCTCGACTACATATAACCGCATCAAGCGTTTTTGTCTCGGTGATATAGGTGCTGAATTCTTCGATGAAACCGAGGATTTTCAGCCATTACTCAAGAGATGGGTCTGTCTTGAGACATTTATTACGGTGGTCCGCCACCTTGATCTTGTGCTCACTCCTACAGGTTTCGGTGTCGTGAGCAATGGTGAGGTCTCTCCAGCTTCGACCGTGAGAGTGGAAAATCTCATCGAGCAGGTGAAGCAGGCCAAGTTGGCAGCTGAAGAAGAGGTTGTGTTCGTACTCGTTGAGAATACCGAGGGCTGGGGATTAACCATGCAGGCAAAGCTCTGCATCCCATGCCTTGTATGGGGGTACAATGACTACATGCAAGAAGCCTCACTCACCAAGCTCAACTCAGCAGACTGGGATATTGCCCGCAAGAACATACGACTTGCAGATGATATCCTGCGTCGTCGCTTCTCTAACGAGCAGATGGACGCGCTGCTCGATAAGTATCGCAGAGGCGTGTCTTGGACAGAGCCGGAGCAGAAAGCGGTCTGTCTGATTCGCAAATATCTCGTTGACTACAGCAATCCGAGCTGTTTCAAACCAAATGACATGAAGCAGACGCTTGACAGGATTCAGATGGTTCTTGACGGAGATGCAGAGACATTCGCACTCTATCAGCAATCAGCAGAGTATGAAAGCAATCATTTCAAGCCTTATGAAAACAAAAAATCAGCACCTGCCTTCCTATTCAATGCATGACGGGCAGATCAATCTTAACATCACAGCGCCAAAGTCATGGCGTGAGTTGTCGCAGGATGAGCTTCGCTATACGCTTTTCCTGCTGACCAGATTTCAGGAGCCATTGACGGTCAAGACATACCTGTTCTGCCGACTGGCTGGCATTGAGATCATCAAGCATACCCGCACAGGATGGAAGTGTTCTGTTCTGTGCCGGGTGGATGGCAAGTCAAGACCAAAGCGCAAAGTGATTTATCTGGAGACAGAGATAGTCCTATCTTTGCTCTCACAATTCGATTTTATCGATGGATTCGATAATTTTCAGCCTTTGCAGGCCATATCTGGCTTAAAAGCCGTCACTTCCATCCGCAAGATAACATTCCAGGATTACCTCTTCGCTGAGAAATATTATCAGCTGTACCTCATGCATAAGGAGGACAAGTTCCTTCAGCAGTTAGGATATCTTCTGTACAGGGATGAGGATGGCAAGCGTGATGACTCAGTGAATTTCACCGCAGAGGAGTTACTCGGAACATTTTTATGGTACTCAGATTTCAAGCAAGTGGCTGCTGCCAATTTCCCTCACTTCTTCAAAAACACGAAGGAGGGCGAAGAACCGACTATGGAGGATATCACCATGGGCATACGTGCGCAGGTCAGAGCACTCACCGATGGCGACATCACCAAGCAGCAGGCTGTCTTTGAGACCGACTGCTGGGCAGCACTGACAGAGTTGGACGAGAAGGCTCGGGAGGCTGAGGAATACAATGAAAAAATGAAAAGCTTATGACAGAGAAACAGTTCGATGCTATCGGATATTTCAAACAGTTGACAGAGGAGAACAACACCTGCCGACTGCATAATTTTGTCGCGACGACATGCAGCGGACCAGATACCGTGCAGGGAGTGCTGCAGCAGTTTCGCACAGCATCCAACTTCGTGATGGTCTCTGATACCGTTGACTCCAATACCCACTCTGTGGGTGATGGCTTCTTCGACCGCAACGTGTTCACGGTCTGGATTCTCGCTTCATACAAGCGTGATGACATGGCAGACCGGGAGGAGAAACTGAATATCTGCAGATATATTTTCCGGCAGTTCCTCAGTCGTCTTCTGCATGACAAGGAGTATCAGAAGTTCGGTGACCAGCTGGAGTATCTCAATCTCAATCAGGTCTATTCGACAGAATTAGGGCGATACTCGATGAATGGATGCACAGGCCTTTACTTCATGCTGACATCAGACGAGCCTACCGACTTACAATATGATGAGAGCGCATGGCAGAAGTAATAGACGAACTCCTCAAATACGAGAAGGGGTGGACGGAAAATATGGCTGACTATTGGCGTGAGCGCATGGAGCGCTTGCGCACAATAGATACAGGTGCCCTCTATGCGTCCATCAAGGGCCACCTTGAGCAAGGCACAGTGACCACCATCGAACATACGTTTTTGCAATATGGTATCTATGTGGCTGCAGGAGTTGGACCTGCACACGTCTGGAAAAAGTGGACAGAAGCACAGGGTGGTGAGAAAATCATGCGTCAAAATGATGGAGATCTCGACTTCCTCAACAAGCAGTATCGAGCAGAGAGGGAGTTGGATACTCCCAAAAAAGTGGGTCCTGCCTGGGGCGGTCGTGTCGCTGGTGGCGTGCCAAAAGGCAGACGTGACTGGTTCTCGGCTAAATACTATGCTTCTGTCATGAAGCTCAATGAGCATGAGGCAAGCTTCTATGGAGATGCATACAATGGACTCATGGCTTCAGCATTGACAGAGATATTCAAGGGCATAGGCGCAGCTCGCAACCTTTGACTCATTATTATTATATACATCACATATTATCTTTGCATCAAAAATGGCAGATTTAGAAAAACAAAAAATTCAGCAAGACTTGGAGCAGATTCGCGACGAGCGTCGCAAGGCTGCCAACACTGCTGAGCGCATAGGCCAAGCGTTGCTTGAGTTGCTCCATTTCATAGAAGTGGAAGGAAAACGTTACCTCTCTCGAGAACATGATGACACGGCAGACGGGCTTATCACATTCAATAAAGGTCTTAACTGCTTAGGTGATATCTTGGCTACTGGCAAGGTAACGGTGCAGGATCTGGAAGTCTTGGGCAAGGCTTTGTTCCATGAACTCGAGATACGTAAGCTATCCTATGCAGGTGGAAATATATATCTGTCGGGCGCAGGAAGTAAGATAGTGCACGTGGAAGAGCAACGCTCTGCATCGGGTGCTGTGACAGGCTGGAAGTGTTATCTCCTTGCCGATGATGGCAGTACTGCGACACAAAACCTATGGCGCGTGAAGGATCAGGCACGTTGCCAGAGCTTCAATATCCTCGAAGGGAAACACGAGGGCGTGAGCAATAAGAGCTACTGGCGACTGGTAACAGATGTGAGCACTCAGCCTGTGACCATCACGGCTGCAGACGGTACGGTGCTGTATGGTGGAAGACTGTTTGACTGGGTGATATTGTCGGCAACCGACTGCATGGCGGGCAGCGACACGCCAACAGCTGGTGACACCATCGTGCTCGATGGCGCGAGAGAGGATGCAACACGCCAAGGCGTCCTGATGCTTGAGAGTACTGGCAATGGTACACCTCGCATAGTAGGGCTGCGAGGCGTAAACGCATATACCCACGAGGGCAAGGAGGTATTCGTGTTCTCACCTGACGGCTCTAAGATAGTCAGTTCCTCTATCGAGTGGATATCTCCGAGCGGTGATGCTATGCACATGGTGAACTACAGAGGCGAGTGGCAGAAGGGCGTGAGCTACGCCTATTATGACCAGGTAAGTCACGGCAACGGCGTGTGGCTGTGTACCAACGCCGAGGGCAGCACGAGTGAGCCTATGGCCGGGAGCGCTGACTGGCAGCTTGTGATGAGTGCGCAGAAGGGCGAGAAGGGCGAGGACGGTGTGGCTTATCAGATAATGATAACGAGCGATACGGGCACGG
>ERZ1023619.358-NODE-358-length-9527-cov-7.269426_pt1 | contig 9527 bp, 5 predicted proteins | sample MGYA00380329_ERZ1023619 | MGnify/ENA primary metagenome ERZ1023619 (study PRJEB33179, sample SAMN07448976) | human gut metagenome | biome: Human-gut; feature: Human associated habitat; material: Faeces | host: Homo sapiens | place: India: Bhopal | collected...
TAAGGCAGTAGGCATTACCGACATGGATGGTAACTTCTCTGTTGACGCAGCTCCAGGTACCAATCTTACTTTCACTTATCTGGGAATGACTCCACAGACCGTGAAGGCTTCTAAAGAAATGAGCATTACCTTGCAGGATGACTCTAAGTCTTTGAATGAGGTCGTAGTCATCGGTTATGGTGTGGCTAAGAAGTCTGACTTAACCGGTTCTGTTACAGCTATCAAGCCAGACTCTAAGAACAAGGGTGTGGTTGTCAACGCACAGGATATGCTTACAGGTAAGGTTGCAGGTGTAAACATTACCAGCAACGACGGTACTCCTGGTGGTGGTGCCAAGATCCGTGTTCGTGGTGGTTCTTCTCTGAACGCATCTAACGACCCATTGATCGTTATCGATGGTCTGGCAATGGACAACGATGGTGTTAAGGGTCTTTCTAACCTCCTTTCTGTAGTTAACCCACAGGATATTGAGTCTTTCAGTGTCTTGAAGGATGCTTCTGCAACTGCTATCTACGGTTCCCGTGGTTCTAACGGTGTCATCATCATTACAACCAAGAAGGGTCGCAAGGGTCAGAAGCCTACCGTTTCTTACTCTGGTAGCGTAACCATCAGCGAGAAGAAGAACACAATTGATGTTCTTAGCGCTGACGAGTTCCGTGCAAATGTTGAAAGACTGTATGGCAAAGACAGTGAAGCTTATAGCGCACTGGGTACAGCCAACACCAACTGGCAGGACCTGATTTACCGTACAGCTATCAGCCACGACCACAACATTACAGTTTCTGGCGCAGCTAAGTCTCTCCCATACCGTGTTTCTGTAGGTTATACAGACCAGCAGGGTATCGTCAAGACATCAGACTTCAAGCGTGCTACAGCATCTTTGAACTTGAACCCATCATTCTTCAAGGATCACTTGACATTGAACTTGAATGCCAAGGGCATGTATGCTAGAACCTTATATACTGATGGTTCTGTAGTTTCATCAGCTGTAAGAATGGACCCTACTCAGGATCCATACAAGTTTACATCTCAATACCACAAGAATCAGCTGGGCAGCTACATGAAAGAGACTCTCTACAACTATGGTGGCTATTTCCAGTGGTCAAAGAAAGCAGAGTATGGTGACAATACATGGCCTTTCACTTATGACAGCACCACACAGATGCCTAACCCTCTGTCTTTGTTGGATCAGGGCAGTCAGATTGCTCACAGCCGTTCATTCATCGGTAGTGCAGACATCGACTATAAGGTACACGGTTTCGAGGACTTGAGATTGCATGCTACCTTGGGTGCAGATATCTCAAAGGGTCGCCAGAGCCAGTCATTTGCAACATCTTGCACAAACGCATTGTACTATGGCAGCTACGGTGGTGAGGAAATTCTGAAGCGCAACCTCTCTTTGAGTGCTTACGCTCAGTACTACAAGGATTTCAACAAGATTCATCACTTCGACATCATGGCTGGTTATGAGTGGCAGCACTTCTGGCGCAGCAAGAACAATGACTATGTAGGTTATTATCCTGACACAAATAACGATGCAAGTCTTGCAAATACAGAGCGTCCTCATACTCCATATAGCGAGAAGAGCGAAAGCTACCTGGTATCTTTCTTCGGACGTGCCAACTATACCTTGCTCGACCGTTACTTCCTGACAGCAACCGTTCGTGATGATGGTTCTTCACGTTTCAAGGAGCACTGGGCATGGTTCCCATCATTCGCTTTTGCATGGAAGGCTAACGAAGAGGCGTTCCTGAAGAACGCTGACTGGTTGTCTGACTTGAAGCTCCGTCTGAGTTATGGTAAGACTGGTCAGCAGGCTGGTTCTATCGGCGACTATGAGTGGATTCCTTCTTATGCTATCAGCACTGGTACAAACGGTTTCTATCCTGTTACTGGTACAGGTGAGCTCTACAGACCAAACAACTACCGTCCTGACTTGAAGTGGGAAACAACCACTACCTACAACGTAGGTTTGGACTGGGGCATCATGGATCAGAGATTGTCTGGTAGCGTAGATTGGTACTACAGAAAGACTACCGACTTGTTGAACTATGCTCCACTTCCTTCTATGGCAGGTTACAAGAACCAGGCATGGCAGAACATCGGTTCCTTGAAGAATACCGGTGTTGAAGCAGCTATTACCTGGCGTGCTATCCAGACCAAGGACTGGTTCTGGACCATGACATACAACTTCACTTACAACAAGAACGAGATTACCGACTTGAATGGTGTATCAGAGAATGGTGCTCCTGTTGTTAATACAAACATCAAGGTAGGTGATGGTTCTGGTGCTTATCTGCAGGCTAACCAGGTGGGTTATGCAATGAACTCATACTATGTTTACCAGCAGGTTTACGACAAGAACGGCAAGCCAATTGAGAACTGCGTAGTTGACCGTAACGGTGACGGTAAGATCAATGAAAGCGATAAGTATCTCTACAAGAGCCCAGCAGCTCCTGTAACAATGGGCTTCTCTTCTCGCCTGGAATACAAGAACTGGGACTTCGGTTTCTCTTTGCGTGCAAGCATCGGCAACTATGTATATAACAATGTTGAGCAGGGCATGAGTAACATGAATACAGGTGAGTGGTTCTCTAACTCTTTGAAGTACTTCTCTAACCGTTTGAAGAGTACAGTTGAGAGAAACTGGCAGACCTACGAAATCACTTCTAAGTTGTCTGACTACTATGTGAAGAACGCTTCATTCCTGAAGTGCGACAACATCACATTGGGTTACAGCTTCAACAACTTGTTTAAGTCAAGCGGCTGGCATGGACTTTCAGGTCGTGCATACGCTACTGCATCAAATGTATTCACAATTACAAATTATGACGGCTTGGATCCAGAAGTAGGCGATGGTAATGACAACAACCTCTACCCACGTCCATTCTCTGTTGTAGTTGGTCTTAGCTTGAATTTCTAATAAGAAAGGATATTCATTATGAAAAAATATATTAAAAATATTGTTCCTGTAGCAGCACTCCTGCTTACAATGGGAACAACAACATCATGTGTCGGTGATTTGGACGTTACTCCGATTAACCCAAACATCCAGACAAACCTTAACATCGATGGCCTTTTCAACAAGTGCTACGCTAACTTTGCCATGGCTGGTAATGGTGGTGCTAATGGCGATTGCGACATTGATGGTATTGATGGTGGTACATCTGGTTTTGTACGCCAGACATTCAATGCAAACGAGCTCACAACCGATGAAGCTATCTGCGGTTGGGGTGATGATGGTATTGCCGGCTTCTGCTATAATAGCTACAATGCCACAAACCCAATGTTGACCGGTTTGTACGCCCGTATTACAACTGGTATTGCTTATTGCAACCAGTATCTTGCTGAAGCAGGAGATCAGGATGCAACCAAGCTTGCTGAGGTTCGCTTCCTGAGAGCATACGAATACTATAGCTTGATGGATGCATGGGGCAACATCCCATTTACACTTCAGCCATTGACCAAGCCTGAAAGATATACCAGAGCACAGACTTACGAATGGCTCGAGAAGGAGCTTCTTGAAATAGAACCAAACCTTTCTGAAGCAAAGGCTAAGAAGTCAACAGATGAAGGCTACGGCCGTGTAGATAAGGCTGCATGCTGGTTGCTTCTCTCCCGCCTCTACCTCAATGCAGAGGTTTATACTGGCACAGCTCAGTGGGCAAAGGCAAAGGAATACGCCAAGAAGGTGATGGATTCATCTTATAAGCTGAACACCACAAGCGTAAACGGCTGGAGTGCTTACCAGATGCTCTTCATGGGCGATAACGGTGAGACTGATGCAGCTTACGAGGCTATCTTCCCTCTCTTGCAGGATGGTTTGAAGACCACAAGCTGGTGTACAACACTCTTCCTGTTGGCTTCTACCTACGATCAAGATATGCACGCAAATCCAAACAACCCTAAAGCTACCAATGGTACTGACCAGGCTTGGGGTGGTAACCGCGCTCGTCCTGATTTGGTTAAGAAGTTCTTCCCTAATGGTAACGTTCCAAATCTTGAAAGCTACGCTACAGCAGAAGCTGCCAGTGACGACCGTGCTCTCTTCTGCGGTGTAAACCGTACATTGGATAATGAGGACGTTTCTACTTTCAAGAGCGGTTTCGCTGTTGCTAAGTTTACCAACTTCAAGACAGACGGTAGCGCAGGTCATGATGCTACATTCCCAGATGCAGACTTCTTCCTGATGCGTGCAGCAGAGGCTTACCTGAACTTTGCAGAGGCTGATGCCCGCCTCAATGGTGGAGAGACTACAGCTGAAGGTACAGCAGCTATCAATGCTATCCGCAAGCGTGCAAATGCCTCTACCCGTCCAGAAGACAAGAGCTATTCTCTGAACGATATCTGCGATGAATGGAGCCGTGAGTTCTACTTCGAGGGTCGCCGTCGTATGGATCTGATCCGTTTCAACCGTTATGGTGGCAATGTCAACTACAACTGGCAGTGGAAGGGTGGCACCAAGGAAGGTCGCAACTTCTCTAAAGATTTGAATATCTTTGCTATCCCAACCAACGAGTTGACATCTAACAAGAATCTGATTCAGAACCCTGGATATTAATTCGTAAACATAAAAAGAAATTCATTATGAAAAATATAATTAAATCAGCTCTACTCGTTGTCATGAGTTTAACTCTCATGACAGCTTGTAGCGACGACAATGACTCTAATCCGTCTATTCAGACACCAACAGAGTTCAAATTGAATACTCCAGCATTGGTGAATACACCAATCGACCTGGCGAATTCGTCTAAGATTATGTTGACCTGCTCACAGCCTAACTATGGCTATACAGCTAGCGTTCAATATACAGTACAGGTTGCAACAGATGAAAATATGACTGATGCTGTTGAGCTTTCAGAAACCAGCACAAGTGCCAAGGTTGCAATTGATGCAGCTTCATTGGCAAGTACCTTGACTAACATCTATGTGCAAAAAGGCAAGACTGAGGCTGATTTCCCTATGGACGTTAAAGCTTACTTCCGCTTGAAGGCAAATATTGTGACCAGCAATGGTAATGTTGTAGAGGGAACAGAGATTCTTTCTAATGTAGTTTCACTCAACAATATTCACCTCTTGTTCTCATTGCCACCAGTCAACTTGCCTAGCCATGTATATACTGTAGGCAACTTCTGTGATTGGAAATGGGACAATTGCTTCGATATGGTTCAGGTTTATGGTACAGAGGATACATTCTGGCATCTTGTCTATATCGACGATAGCGGTATCAAGTTCAATACTGCAGAAGCATGGAATAATAACGAAGTTGGTTATGCTGGTATTACTGTTTCTGGCGACTGCAAGGACGACATCATTGACAATGGAGGCAATATCGCTTCCAAGAACCCAGGCTGGTATCTCGTAATCGTAACAACATCTGTTGTAAACCGTGAAATCCACTATGACGTTCAGTTCAACAAGCCAACAATCTGGCTCATTGGTCCTGCAGCTGGTAGCGACGATTTCGCAGAGGAAGCTGAAGGCTGGTCATTCACCGTACCTACAACCAAGGACGGAGAATTCGTATCTCCTGCATTCGTAGGTTCAGTTCCTGCTGGTACTGATAAGGGTGTACGTATGTACGTTAAGATTCCTGGACACGACTGGTGGCATTCTGAGTTCGTCACATTAGACGGTAAGATCAAGTACCGTGCAACAGGCGGCGACCAGGATAGAGCTACAGGTTCTGTAGGTCAGCAGGTTCACCTCAACATCGCTAAGGGAACTGGTGAAATCAAGTAAATAACGATTTAAAATCGAAAGACAATGAAAAAGTTATCATTATATATCTCTATCGCACTTGCAGGCCTCTTTATGGGGTCCTGCAGCGAAGATTTCAAAGACTGGGCAGATCCTCAGACTAACCCACAGGAAGATGCCATCACAATTCCTGGCTACCAGGCAAGTGCAGTTAGCGCATTAGACCTGGCTAAAGTAGCAGAAGACAGCATGAATGTTTATACCATCAGCTCTGCCACTCTTCCTGAAGGTTTTGAATTAGGAAACAGCCGAATCGAACTGACCCCTAAGGGTGTAGAAAATGCAACTGCCACAGAAGTAAAGACTTCCAATGATGGTAAAGCTACCAAGGCAGACTTGCAGGCTCTTATTGAAAGCGTTTATGGAAAGGCTCCTGTTGCTCGTACATTCGCCGGTCACGTTTACACAACTGCCGTAAAGGATGGACAGGCTGCTTTGATTGACGCAGGTACTGTGGAGGTTACTGCTACACCTGTAGCTCCTAACATCTCACAAAACTACTATATTATTGGTGGTACTAAGGATTGGACAGCTGATGCAGCAAAGACCCAGAAGTTCAACCATAGCGACATTAATGTTTACGATGACCCAATCTTCACAATCACAATTCCTGCAAAGGAGGGTGACGATACATGGTTCGGTATTGTAGATGACGCAGCTTGCGAAGGTGTAGCTAATGGTGACTGGAGTTCTGTTCTCGGTACAGCAAAGGGTAACGGCAATAACGCTCTGAATGAGACAGAGCAGTTGGATACCCGTGCAAAGGTTGGCAACGAAGCATCATTCAAGGTTCCTAAAAGTGCTGGTGCCAAGTACATCAAGGTTGAGATCAATATGTTGGAATACACCTACAAGATTACTCCTCTCTCATTCGGTGAGTACTTCTATGAGATTGGCGGTGATTCTAATTGGAAGACAACAAATGCCCTCTATGGTGGAAATGGTGACGGCAAGTATCAGGGATTCTATTACCTGAATGGCGAGTTCAAGTTCAAGCCAAAGGCTGGAACTGATGACTGGGCTGGTGACTATGAATTCGATGGCGAAGGCAAGATTGCCGACAATGGCGGCAAAAACTGCCCTGACCCAGGTGCAGGTTTCTACAAGATTGACGTTGACTTGCAGGCTGGTACATACGCTCTGACTCAGGTGAAGTCTATCACTGTCGTAGGTAGCCACAATAAATGGACTGTAGACGATGCAAAATGCCATATGACATATAATGCAAAGGCAGGTTGCTGGGAGCTCACCACAACATTGCAGGATGGCTTCAAGTTTGCCATGAACGATGATTGGGCTATAAGCTGGGGTGGCGCCAACGGCGATGCTACCGCTTACGACAACCTTTCAGTGAAGGATGGTAAGAACCTCAACGTTCCTGCAGGCGAAGGCACTTACAAGATTCAGCTCTACCTCTCTCACGAGGGTGCTAACAAGGTGGTTCTCACCAAGAAGTAATGAAAGAGTAATAGATTTACTTCATCACGAATATATATAATTTATAGGCGACTCTCAGATTCTGGGAGCCGCCTATTTTCGTTTCATCCTCCAGTATTTCAATGTAAGCCATCCGCAGAAAAAACTATTTGCAGAAAATATTTAAGGTGAATCATAAATCTCCTTTCACGGAATGTGGATTGTATTGAAAATAAGAGAGTTAAGTGTGAAAGGAAAAATCGGTTCAGGGGAGATTGTCCGTGGATAGACAATCTCTTCTGAACCATTTATGTCATTTTTTGGGAACTAGAAAATGGGAAAGTGACGAAAAGTGGTAAAACTACCACTTTTTGCTTGTAAATCATGGTAAAAGCCTTCGTTTGAGCCTTTTTAGTGACGAAAAACGGTAAGTTTACCACTTTTTGATAATAAAGTTGCGCATTCTTAGATATTTTTTGTATCTTTGCAGTGACGAAAAGTGGTAATGTTGCCACTTTTTGATAATATCAAATGCAGATGTATATGTTACAGGCAGCAACTCGCATTTTCTATCGACGGATGTAGTGACAGAGTTCCGTGGTAGAGGTGATGAGATACATTTATTTCCATTGTCATTCTCTGAATACTGTGAAGGATATAAAGGGACAATAGACAATGCATGGAAAGATTATTATACATACGGAGGGCTTCCTCTTATTTTGACGCTTGATACAGATAAGAAAAAAGAAGATTATCTGAATAACTTGTATAAGAGTGTGTATCTCGTAGATGTGTTGGAACGCCATAAGATAAAAAACATGGGAGAGTTTGATGAATTGCTGCGAATTATCGCCTCTTCCATTGGTGCTCCATGCAATCCAACGAAGCTTGCCAATACATTCAAGAGTGTCAAGAATGTGGCCATTCATCATCAGACGATAAACAAGTATCTAGGTTTTTTAGAAGATGCGTTTCTTGTGGAAAAGTCCATCAGATATAATATCAAGGGGAAGAAGTATATCAACACCTTGGCAAAATATTACTTTTCGGATCTTGGAATCAGAAACGCTCTCTTAGGCTTTCGCCAGCAAGAAGAGACACATATCATGGAGAATATCATATACAATGAATTGCGTACGAGAGGATATCATGTAGATGTGGGTATGGTGGAAGTCAGAGAGCCAGACAAAAGTGGCAAGTTGTTCAGAAAGCAGTTGGAGGTGGATTTTGTGGTGAATCAAGGAAGTCAGCGATATTACATTCAGTCAGCTTTCGCCATGCCAACATTAGAAAAAGAGGCGCAGGAATCGGCATCACTATTGAGAATTAAGGACTCTTTCAAGAAAATAATCATTGTGAAAGATGATATCAAGCCCAAGAGAAATGAAGATGGCATCCTTACAATCGGGCTGAAAGACTTCTTGTTAGACAAAAACAGTTTAAATTATTAATGCTCAAAATATAGAAAAGTACCATTCTGCAGGAATGAACTAATTTATATAACTCAAAAAGCGATTACCAAGAATGGAAAGAAAAAGGCTCAGGGGAGATTGTCTTATCCACGGACAATCTCCCCTGAGCCGAAAAATCTCTTTATTTTGAGATGGTAATTGATGGCTAAGCTTAAATATGGCGATGTGCCTTGCTCCAATAGGGAATAGTGGGTGTCTTGATAATGAATAGTGGGTGTCTTTGTTATGAATGCTGGGATAAAGGATAGTAACCAGAAGGATGAGGGATAGATATTGGCAGGAGAAAAGGGGTGAGTTATCGGCTGGACGACTAAGTTCGTCTATATGGATGACTCGGGTCATCTATATGGCTCACTACCGTCATCTATATGGATGACCCGGGTCATCCGATAGAAAGAAGCCTTTTCTATTCCTTTTGTGATAGTTGCTTTCTCCCTTAGACTAAGTTGCTTTCTCCTTATATGAATAGTCCTATCTACTGATTATTATTGTTGTTTCAGAGAATTCTCCTTTCACACTTAAGCAACTGATTATAAGTATATTCTGATGATTGTAAAAGGAGAATGAAATTTTAATTGTTATTTTTGAGAAGCTATTTCTGAAGGTAACTTTATGTTGAAACCCTCATTTTCATTATCATCATCCCTACATTTTTCCCAAAAACCTTGGAAGTTACGAGGAAAAGTCGTATCTTTGCCACCGAATAGCAATATTGCGTCCACGACCTTATAAAACATAAGAAGATGGCAAGATTTATAGACCCACGTGTCGATTGGGCTTTCAAGCGAATCTTTGGAAGCGAGGACACTAAAGAATGCCTGATAACATTCCTCAACGGACTGTTTGAAGACGAGTTGGTAATCAAGGACGTGACGTTTG
>ERZ1023619.368-NODE-368-length-9291-cov-17.094197_pt1 | contig 9291 bp, 6 predicted proteins | sample MGYA00380329_ERZ1023619 | MGnify/ENA primary metagenome ERZ1023619 (study PRJEB33179, sample SAMN07448976) | human gut metagenome | biome: Human-gut; feature: Human associated habitat; material: Faeces | host: Homo sapiens | place: India: Bhopal | collected...
TGTAATATCTACCTCCTGACATCCCATCGTATCGGCGAGCGATATGCTTGTCGAACTGGTATACCTTATCATATAGTTTGAGGTATGCATCGTGTGCATCCTCTGCAGATGTGTTTTTATCCATGAAATCTTTGGTAGATAGTATGAACTTGGCACACTCTCGCTGCAAGCCCAAGTCAATGAGCTTGCGTGCTATCTTCTTCTGATGTTTTGTTAATTCTATCATGTTCTAAACGTTTCTTTTCCTTTTTAGTTTTCTTTCTTTTTGAGATACATTTTTTGAAGATGTGTAGCCTGTGTCCTTTTCTACTGAATGACTCGTTGGATTTCTATTCGCCACACATCTTACAATAATGTCCTTGATGCTTATGCTTCTTTCTCAAAATCCTATTTTGCAAATAATTTTCCGATGAGATTCAAGAGATTAGAAACAGTTTCTTTGCTCTCTACAGGAATCTTGATGGAGGTTTCGCCTGTCTCCTCGTCTTTTTCAATAATGGAATCAACCAGTTGGGCAGTGGCTTCTGGCGACTTTAAAGTTTCGGCTAAGCCTGAGAGGAAAGATACTCCTTGAGCTACTAAATCCTTTGGCTGATTTAAGCGATTAGAGACGGATTCTCTGTTCGGAGAAGAGCTCGTATGTTGCTGGATGGAAACCTCTTCTTTATTCTTGTCTGATTTATGTTCGTCGCAAGCCTTGTTGGTTTCCAAATCCTTAGGATTGATAGTTGTAAAGTCTTCCTCGGCCTTCGGCGTTTCAGTCTGGCATTCGGAATCTTTAACGTTATTAGAATCAGCATCCTTAACCTTCTCTGTTTCTACATTTTCTTCCACCATACCGCTTACGGTTTCCATCATCTTGCTGAACTTATCATCTGTGATGAAAACAGAATCCTCGCCATCATCGAGTACGCCCTCAAACATGGAGGTCTTGAAACGCAACTTACCGAGCATCTCTTCCTCGATGGAATATGGAGTTACGAGATTGATAACCTGGATGTTGTTCTGCTGGCCAAGGCGATAGATGCGACCGATACGCTGTTCGAGAACGGCAGGATTCCAAGGCAAGTCGATATTGATGATGGTTGCTGCTGATTGCAGATTCAAGCCCGTGCTGCCGGCATCAGTAGAGAGGAAAACTCGGCTTGATGGTTCGTTCATGAAGTTATCTACCAGGTTCTTGCGCTTTTCGGATGGCACGCCACCATGCAGATATTCAAAGCCTATTTCTTTTTTCTCCAGTTCCTTGGCGATGAGGCGGGTCATGCGTTCCCACTGACTGAATACCACAACCTTTTCGCCTTCTTCGCTGATGATATCGCTGATGATGTTCACGCATTCATCCACCTTGGTGTCGTATCTCGTCTTTTGGTCGAGGATATAACTGCTGTCGCATACCATGCGCATCTGCGAGAGGAAGAGCAGGAGACGCTTGCGGTCTTTATCGGATAGGAAATGCATTTTGCGCCATTTAAGAACTAGAAGACGTACCTGATTCTGCCACTCCTGATGCATGTCCTTCTGCTCGTTGGTCATCGGAATGAAAAGGTTCTTGTCTGAACGCTCAGGCATCTGGAGTTTTACATCTTTCTTGCGACGGCGAATGAGGATATCGCTCAGCTTCTTGCCTATATCGTTTAAGTTCTTATAGCCCAATACTTTTCCTGTTTCATCAGTAATGATATGCTTGTCTTTGAAGAGATAGTAAGGGGCGAGGCGGAAATTATCAACAAACTCCACGATGGAATAAAGTTCATCGAGTTTGTTCTCCAATGGGGTACCGGATAGAATTACGGAATAGTCTGACTCAATCTTTCTTGCAGCACGGGAAATCTGTGTGTTCCAGTTCTTCAGGCGCTGCACCTCGTCCATGATGAGCATGTCGGTCTGCAAACTGCCGAGTATTTTTATGTCATTGGCGGCACTGTTATAGGAGATAATCTTGTAAGGTTCCGGGCGGTTATACGCTTCCTTTCTCTTGAGATGACTTCCCTCAATGACGAAGACTTCGGCATTAGTAAACTTTTTGATTTCACTGCGCCACTGGTATTTGAGCGAGGTTGGGCATAGGACAAGTACAGATCCAATAAGACCTTCCTTGCGTAACAGTTCGGCAGTACCGATAGCTTGGATGGTCTTTCCAAGACCCATCTCGTCAGCAATAATAGCCTTTCCTGCCTTTGCAGCAAAGCGGATGCCCTCTTTCTGGTAAGGATAGAGGTTTACTTTCAGAAGATTGTCGAGTTTCTCGTCATTGTATGTCTTCACAATCTTCTCTCTTTTCGCTTTTTCGCGAATGTCGATGATAAAGTCAATGGCATCTTTATAGCATCTGAAAGTATCGCTGATTTGGCGAGCTTGTTTCAAGAAAGAGCCAATGCGGGCATAGGCTGTCTTCTTCAAAACGTGGTTCTCGTCGAAGTAATCCTTGGCTAACTGTTCGTATGCCTCCTTGTTGTCGGAGCCGATGCGAATCTTTACGCATCGCTCGTCTCGATAGGAGAGATAGACAGAAGTATAAGGTGGCAATTCCCGGTGTACATGCACACCCTTCTTTCCGCCAAACCATTTCTTGACGGCTTCGATATGTTTGCAAGTGCCGAGTCTCGAAGTCTTGAAATCCATGCAGGAACAATAATTCCATTCGCTGTTGGCTCCACGATACACCACCTTGTATTCGTTGTTTTTCTCTGGGTTGCGAACGATGTATTCGCCAGGGAAAAGGTCATCATCTACACAACTGATGTTGAAGTGCTCAATATCGGTCACCTGCTTGCGCAGTTTGATTTGCCATTCCTCCAAGCTCATCTTTTCTGGCTTAACGATATGGGAGATAACCTACTTCTTCTTTTTCCTCTTGGTAGTTTTCTTGGTGGAGTCTGTGGCTTTGCGAGATGAAGTCCTGTTAGCCTTGTCGCTCTGGTTGTTAGTGCTTTTATTGTTGTTGTTTCTTGCCATTGTTGTTATTTTTTATGGAATTAATATTTTACGCAGAAGTATCATAAATATCTGAAACTCACAAACATTTTAGATACTTTTAATATGTTGTTCAGTAATTTTGAGGAAATCACTCAAACAAGTCGTCTCCTGTTTCCTGCCTACTTACCTTCCTTGCATACATATCTTCGAAAAGTTCCTTTACGAGGAAAGTCTTTTCCACACGTCGCCTACCATAGATGGCAATGAATTCCGATTTACGGCTTGCGATGTAGTTCTCAAGCTTCTCAATCTCTATTTCTCTTCCTACTATATTCTCCTTCATAATTGTCGTTATTTATTAAAACCGATCGCAAAGTTACAAAAAACACGAGATTACGACAACTTCCTAATTAGAAGAGTGTCGCAATCTCGCTTTTTTCTTGTGATTGCGACCAGTTTTAACAAATCTTGGCTCTTTGTTTGGCACGTATCCAATACTTTACTATTTCACGTTGGTAAATACATTCTTGTTCTCGAAAAGTTCTATCACTTGGCGTTCCAGTTTAGTTCTCTTGATGCCAAAGTTTATTTTCCAAAATTGTGGATTGTATTTCTGCTTGGCTATAATCTCTTTGAGGTTATAGTTGTATTTGATATGCTTCTTTCCTTTAAACTTATTCTCGCCCATGTTAAATACGAGCATGTTGATGCGAATCTGCTTGCCGAGATAGTGATAGCTACCGTTGATGTCTTCGCTTTCAACCTCTGTAAATCCTCGTTGCGAAGTATATAAAGTGGTTATGGATAGATTGAGTGGAAGTTTCTCGTGTTTGGACGGAGATAGAGTGGAATGCGAAAGATGGCCGGCAAACTTAAGAACATCAAGCGATTCACTGTCCACGTAAAGATTGCCTTCAAGAATACTGCGGTGAATGCCTTTCTTTGCTTTGAAGGAAATTATATAGATGTAATGTTGCTGGTTTTGGATAACGGTATTGTCTACATGATAATACTTCTTATAGTCTTTTGTCAAAATGGGAATAGGCATGTTTTTCACCACTTTGCGTGATAAGATTCCAAGTTGGGATAAAGAGAAGAAGTTGGTGCAATATGAATATCTATTGCTTTCCGTTGAGGGTAGGGCAGCATATCTGCCTGTAATCAAAGACAATCCTCTGAGAGAAATCTCTGACTTAGCACAGAAGCAACTCTCAATGAACTCGTTGCAGACTTTATCGTTAAAGGTGGATTGGCGGAAGAAGAAATTAGACATTTGTTCTTTATGTTGAATGGTTTCTGCCAGTAACTTGTTGATAATCTTATTGATGATGGCATCTATAGGATAAGCTGTAACCTCCTTTAGATTGATGGTGTAAGGTTTTAGTTTGATGATGGTATTGAGAGAGGCAACTGGCACAAGGGCTTCTTGATACCCCACACAACTAATCTTGGCATGGCCAGTAGCTGAGGTCTCTATGGAAAATTCTCCGTTTGCATTAGCCAAGGCTTTATGGTCGGCATCAACATAGATAGTGGCAAATGGCAAACTTTGTTGGCTTTCAGCGTCAACGATACTTCCTTGGTATTTCTGAGCATGAATCGTTAGGCTCAGAAATACCAAGATAGTGAATAGCAAGTTCTTTTTGATATTCTCCTTCATTTGTTATGTTGCTTTTTAAAAAACTTTTTTAATTTAATGTAAAGGTACACATTATAAATGAAAGATACGAAAAAATCGTGGAAAATTAACTAAAAAGGCATCTACAGCCCTCGTGGATGCCTTTATGATAGCTTTTTAAAGAGTTTCTTTTGAATGGTGTAACTTCTCAGACCAATTAGGTGCTGTTGGCTAAATACGTGAAATGTTCTTTACACTTCCTTCGCTGAGATTTCTGTATTTTTGTCAGACTCTTTTTTGTTTGTAAATATCGAAAATATGAAGGCCGAAGCGAATTTGCTAAAAATCAGATGGTTATAATTATAAAGAATTAATGGTCATGTTCCGTAATTTTCATGTCGTACGACATTGCATCCTATAGTTGTACAACATAAGCGCTATAGTCGTACGGCATGAATCGTAAAAACGTACGACATGAGTATGTATAGTTGTACGACTATAGAATTATGGTTTGAGAAAAGTTGTAAAATACGGGTGCTACTGATGCTAAAATCTATTTTTTTACTATTAGATGCCTCAACAGTGAGTAGGCAAAATAGTGTAATAAATAATTACATTTAGTTCTTTTTGAAAAAAACAAACCACTTTTTGGATTTCGAAAGAAATCAATCAAGGCGAAAGATGTAAGTAGCGTAAATATCTATAAATGAGCGATATACTGTATTTACGGCAACACTAATCAGGCATAGAATTGATGTGTTGGTAGAACACCGCTTTTTACTGAGAGGCAGCATTGGTTGATAGTAGCATCCCGGTTGTTTCATGTGGAACAACCGGGATGTAATGGTATGAATGTTTTTAATGAGCTTCGAGCCAATTGTTTCCCCAACCAGCATCTGCTACCAAAGGTACGTTCAGTTGATAGGCATTCTGCATTTCCTCTACTACGATTTGCTCTACTTTCTCTTTCTCTTCGGGATAAACAGAGAAGTTGAGTTCGTCGTGTACCTGGATGATCATTTTGCTCTTGATGTCTTCCGCCTTGAAGCGTTTGAAGATGCGCACCATAGCCACTTTGATAATGTCGGCCTCGGAACCCTGGATAGGAGCATTGATGGCATTGCGTTCGGCAAATCCACGCACAGTGCCATTGTGACTGTTGATGTCCGGCAAATAGCGGCGACGGTGAAAGAGGGTTTCGGCATAGCCTTTTTTCCGAACTATCTCTTTGGATTTTTCCATGTATGCCTTGACGCCGGGGAAGGTGTGGAAATAGTCCTCGATGATTTGTTTGGCTTCCTTGTTCTCGATATTCATACGTTGTGCCAGTCCGAAAGTGGTAATACCATAGATGATTCCGAAGTTAGCAGTCTTTGCTTTTTTGCGTTGAGCATCAGTGACTTGCGAAATGTCTTCGTGCCATATTTTGGCAGCTGTAGCCGCATGGATGTCGTTGCCTTCGCAGAAGGCTTCCGTCATATTGGGATCCTCGCTGAGATGGGCCATGATGCGTAGCTCTATTTGAGAGTAGTCGGCAGAAAAGAACAGACATCCTGGCTCTGGGATGAAGCATCGGCGTATCTCCTTTCCGTCGTCATCGCGTACAGGGATATTCTGCAGGTTGGGGTCACTGGATGAGAGGCGTCCTGTGGATGTGATGGCTTGGTTGAACGAGGCATGAATGCGTCCTGTGCGAGGGTTGATGAGTTTTGGAAGAGAGTCGACATAGGTGCTGAGGAGTTTCTTTAACCCTCTGTAGTTCAGAATCTCATCGATGATAGGACTCTTGCTTCTCAGCTGTTGCAGCACTTCCTCGCTTGTCACATATTGTCCTGTCTTGGTCTTCTTTGGCTTGTCTACGATTTTCATCTTTCCAAAGAGTATTTCTCCTACTTGTCGAGGAGAGGCTATGTTGAATGACTCGCCTGCCAACTCATAGATGTGGCGCTCTATCTCGGTCAGCCTGTTGGTGAGGTTGACTGATGTTTCTTTAAGTGTGTTGGTATCTATACAGACACCATTCATCTCCATGTGTGCCAGCACTGGTACGAGCGGCATCTCTACATTCCAGAAAAGTTCTTCCAGATTCAGTTCCTTGAGTTTGGGCTCCAGAACATTCTTGAGTCGCAAAGTGATGTCGGCATCTTCGGCGGCGTACTCATAGACTTCGGATGGTGCCAGGTCGCGCATCGATTTCTGATTTTTGCCTTTAGGCCCTATCAGGTCTTCGATATGTACAGTCTGATAATGCAGATATACTTCTGCCAGATAATCCATATTGTGGTAGAGTTCTGGCTGGATAAGGTAATGGGCTATCATCGTGTCGAACATCTTTCCTTGTATCTCTACACCATAGTTCATCAGTACCTCATAATCGTACTTGATGTTTTGTCCCACTTTCATGATTTCTGGATTCTCATAGAGTGGTTTAAAGATGTTTACGAATTTTAAGGCTTCTTCACGATCGGAAGGAATAGCCACATAAAAAGCTTCTTTTTCCTCCACAGCAAAGCTCAAACCTACCAATTCGGCGTCAACAGCATGGGTTGAAGTTGTTTCTGTATCTAAACTGAGAATTTGTTTTGTAAATAAATAATCATAAAGACGCTTTGCATCTTCCTCATTATCAATGAGATTATATTTATGCTCTACAGTTTTAATGCCCTCAAAATTCGCGTTTTTCTGCTCATCCTTACCATTGGTCGGATTTACGGCAAATAAATCAAGCTCTAATGAAGCGTTTGTTGGCTTTTGTTGAGGTTTTTTAAGAACTCTGTTGGCAAAGGACTTAAACTCTAATTCGGTGAAGATTTCGTCGAGTTTTTCCTTGTTGGCTTCTATCAACTTCAAATTGTCCATATCGAGAGCAACGGGCACGTCGGTTCGGATGGTTGCCAAGAACTTCGACATCTTGATGTCTTCTATAGCACCTTCTACTTTTTCGCGCAGCTTTCCTTTTATCTTAGAAGAATTCTCTATCAGATTCTCAACGTTGCCAAACTCGTTGACGAGTTTGATGGCAGTCTTTTCGCCCACGCCTGGACAACCCGGGAAGTTGTCGGCGGAGTCGCCCATTAACGCCAAGAGGTCGATAACCTGGAGTGGGGAAGTGATGCTATATTTTTCTTCAATCTCTTTGGTTCCGAGTTTCTCGTATCCTCCACCATGTTGTGGGCGATACATATAGACATTGTCTTTTACCAACTGTCCATAATCCTTGTCGGGTGTGAGCATATAGGTCTCAACACCCTTTTCACCTGCCTTTGTGGCTAAGGTGCCAATGACGTCGTCTGCCTCGAACCCGTCAACTTGCAGAATAGGGATGTGGTAGGCATCGAGGATATTTTTGATGATAGGTACTGACAGTTTGATGTCTTCTGGCGTTTCCTCCCGTTGAGCCTTATAAGCAGGGAAAGCCTCGTGGCGGAATGTCTTTCCGTGGTCGAAAGCCACTCCTATGTGTGTAGGCTTTTCTTTGGTAAGTATCTCGTTGAGTGTGTTGCAGAATCCCATGATGCATGAAGTGTTGAGCCCTTTTGAATTGATTCGTGGGTTCTTCATGAATGCATAATACGACCTGTAAATCAGTGCGTAAGCGTCTAAAAGAAACAGTTTATCCATAAATAATTATTTTTATCGCGTAAAATTACTAAAAAATTGCCACATTTCGCGAAGAATTGATTAATTTTGTAACAAATTTCGGAAATAATGGATTATTTATCACTTATCAAGCAACCTATAGAGTCTGAATTGGCTGATTTTGTAGACTTGTTCAACAAGTCTTTGATGCATGGCGATGGTCTTCTCTCGCAGGCGCTCGATCATATTCGACAGCGTGCGGGCAAGCGTATGCGCCCTATGCTTATTTTGCTGATGGCCAAGAATTTTGGTAAGGTAACTCCAGTTACTCAGCATTCTGCTGTGGGATTGGAATTGCTTCATACGGCTTCTCTTGTTCATGATGATGTGGTGGACGAGAGTGGAGAGAGAAGAGGTCAGGCGAGTGTGAATGCTACTTATAATAACAAGGTGGCTGTACTTGTGGGCGACTATATCCTTTCTACTGCTTTGCTCCATGTGTCGTATTCGCACTCTGAGGAAATCGTGCGTTATCTGGCTGAATTGGGTCGAGTGCTTTCTAATGGAGAAATACTGCAGTTGAATAGTATCAACAATCAGGAAATATCAGAAGATGTTTATTATCAGGTGATTAAGCAGAAGACTGCAGCCTTGTTTGAGGCTTGTGCCGGGATAGGAGCCTTGTCGGCAAAAGCTTCTATGGAGGCTGTAGAGGCCGCAAAGAAATTCGGGCAGAATCTTGGTATTATCTTCCAGATTCGTGATGATATTTTCGATTATTATGACTCTAAGGAGATAGGCAAACCTACGGGTAATGATATGGTGGAGGGCAAATTGACCCTGCCTGTCATTTATGCTTTAAATTCTACTGGTAACGAACAGATGATGAAGTTGGCCCGCAAGGTAAAGGCACATGATGTTTCGCAGGAAGAAATAGCTCAGTTGGTGGCTTTTACCAAACAGAATGGAGGCATAGAATATGCAGACAAGAGAATGTGGGAATTCCATGCGGAGTCTATGGATTTTCTTGATACTTATGTAGAGGATAAGGATGTCTATCAGGCTCTAAAAGCCTATTTAGATTATGTTATAGAAAGGAAGATATAGTTTTTTCGCTTAGCAGGGCGGACGCATCAAAATGCGTTCGCCTCCAAAAGTTTTGACAGGTAATTTTC